>Ga0209700_100198_pt1 | contig 98990 bp, 44 predicted proteins | sample SiratroredBW_FD_187528 | JGI IMG/M metagenome (GOLD analysis project Ga0209700, IMG submission 187528) | Root nodule microbial communities of legume samples collected from California, USA - Siratro red BW (SPAdes) (version 2) | ecosystem: Host-associated > Plants > Roots > Nodule | place: USA...
TATATATATATATATATATATATATATATATATATATATATATATATATATATATATATATAATAATCTTTTGACTTTTTAAGAGACTCAAATTTAAAATGAAAAAAAAAATATTGAAACTTTTGGGAGTGAGCGGAGTAAAGTCCTAATCTTAATCACGACGCCACTGTCACATGTTCTTAAAATCTCATATTGTCTTTACTAGAGAACTAATCTTAATCTATTCACTTATTAATTCATTAAGTAAAAACAAGGAACTAATATCCTTAGTAACTCATTAAGTAAAAATAGGGAGGAACGAATATCATAAAGTATTTAAACTCTATCTGGTACAGCCTATATGCTGCATTCCATTCTGAATTTTCAATTGGTTTTTGGCAAGAACTAATTGATACAATGCTACCAGAGAACTAATTGATTCAATGCTAATGATGAGTGAAAATATATGAATTCATATATGACAACAAATTCACCCCACAGCAAAACCAAACAATACAAAATAACTGTAATTAGTAAGAAGAAATTATCACTATCAGAAGAATTAAGAAAGGATGAGAATAAAAAGAAAGATGTATCCGAAGAGTCTTTTATATAATCTTTTAAAAATTTACTAAAATGAGTAAATTTGAAAAAATTACAAGAATAAACAAATTATATTTAAGAAGCATGACTTTAAAATAAGGATTCATAAACTAAAATATCTACAATACACGACTTCCATTTTTTGTTTGTTTGGAATAAAGTTATATGTATAGTGTACTACTTTTATTTTTATTTTATTTTTGAAAAGTTATACAACTTCTTTCTTTTTTGAGAAAATAAATAATGGATAAAATGTGAAGATCAAAATAGTGTATTTGAAGGTTATTGTTTTCATGAGTTAAATCTTTCTCTTTGTCTGAAAACTACTGGATTATATATTTGACATCTTCAGAAAAGGTAACAACTTTTAAAAATTATTCAATGATTTATTTTTATTAATAACCCATACAATTGTGAATTGAGACTACAAATTTTAAAGCAGGGATCTGTTATTTGTATAATTTAAAAGAACAAAGAACTCAAAAATAAAGTTACCATTTTTAAAACTTAAAGTTTGTAAATATTTGATAGATTATGATGGAAAATGTGATAATATAAAAGTTCAACACATCGAAACACATCACAAATAAAACAAGAATGTGAAAGTCAAAATTTATTCTGAAAAAATATATAATTATTCTATTCATTATTTGTTTTCAGGAAGTAAATAAAAAAAAGTGAAATTATACTTTTAATGCATGACTAAAAAAACATTGAAAACAAAAAATTGTGAATAATATATATGACTCTATTACAATTGAAAATTACGACTTCTTCCGGTGAAGGCGTTTCTCAAACACATCATGCCTATTTTTGTAAATTTAAAAAAACACCAATTTTAATCAAATAAAAGTTTTTTTAATTGTCTATAGTACTTTTTAAATTAAACATTTTCAGAAGATAATTAAAAACCTAATTTTATTTATCATGATTTTTTTTCCAATCGGTAAATGCAGTTAACTGGGAAATATTTAATTACTATGAATTATTTTTGTTTTTTTCTCATAGAAGTACATATGAAATATTTAATCATGATAGTCAATTATGATTTGAATACTTTAATTGATAATACACTGATACAATTTTTCTGTACTGTGATCCACATTAATTAATAAGAGTAATATACAATTTTATTTAAATTTATAACATATTTAATTTACATTAAAAAACTCATGGAATTTATTGTAAGTGAAAATATCTCACGATATTTTTTCTAGTTTAAATTAATAAAAATGCATAATTATATTTTTCATAATTTAAACATTAAAATCGATAATATAAATTTAATATGATTTTTTAAATAAATAATAACACATATTCATATTCAGGTTTTCCAGAAGATTTTATAATGATACAGGTATTATTTCACTTAGTATCTTCATATTCCATTACACCAAAGTATTGAAACTAAGACATGAATAACATATTGACATGAGAATAGACACAACAGAAAATTATAAAAAAAACTTAATTAAGTTACACAAACTAATCCTCATACCTCTCTATATATATACTAGGAGAAATAATGAATAGTGATACATGTTTATTCTCGTCAAATTTAACTTTTATTTAATTTTTTTTCATTTCGTTTATCGTTTGTTCTTCTTACAAGACATGAGTCGCTTAACGTCAAAATAGATAAAACAGTATTTAAAGTCCTAAAAAATGTAATATTTAAATATTAATATAAAATATAAAATATTTAATTTTAATATTATATTAAAAAAGTTTAATTAAAAATTTAAAATATTTTAACTTATTTTAAGTTTATAAGGATGTTATAACTATTTTTTTAATAACTTTAAATTTATATTAATATTATAAATATTATTTAATAAATAATATTTTTGAAATCTTTTTATAATAAATTAATAATATTTTTTAAAGAAGAAATTGAATAATAGATCTTATATATAAAAATTTTTTTATTTTTTTATTTTTTTCCTACATTATAAAGATATAGACCTCATTTCTTTATATATTTTTTTTATTAAAACTTAATCTTATTTTATATACCTATAAATTATGTTTAATGTAATATATATTATAATTTTAGTTTATATAAAAATATACAAAGCCTAAGTTTGGATGTAAAGTCTAAGTTTTCTAAAAAAGAACCATTTTAAAAAAAATTGATAAAAATATTGAGAATAAAGTTATAAAATCACCTCAAGAGTCATCTAGAATTGATTACTTTTTTTATATATTGTAAATAAAGCAATTACCACACTTCAAAATTTATTTGAACTATTTAAAATATATAAAAATATTTTTAATTTCTTAATTAATTTAAAAAAATTAAAGTGTATTGTAAGAAAAAAATATTTAAATCTTGAACCGTATTTGAAACATGATAATTTGTTAGATCTTGATAGTTTGAATTTATTTTCTGAATTAAATTTCTTAAAAAAAAGATTATAGAATTGAAAAATAATAAATTATTTAACATTCTTATTATATAAAAATACCAATTTAAATGTATATATATTTTATAGAATAATGTTAGTAATTTCAATGAGTTACTTCAACTGGTGGAAGTTCTTCAAAACTTAAACTAATAAAATTTTATTTAAAATAATAATGTTTCGACAAAGATTAAACAGACTAATTTTATTATCTATTTAAAAAAATATTTTAAATAAAATTAATTATAATAATTTAATAGATAATTTTACATTACAAAAAGTAAAAAAGTAAATTTTAAATAAAAATATCATAATTTAAATTATTTTATTAATTTAAAAAAATCTCATTTTTTTAATTCACTTTTAAGTCTCCTAAATTCTTGAATTAAAGTCTTAAACTGCGACTGCATTTAAAAAACCTGTTCTTATTGTTTCCATTAGGTTCTTTAGAGACACAAAAGACACAATTTGAGGAGTGTACATATTTTCAGGGAAGTTACTTGTTTCCTTCTAGATTTCTTGCACTCTAACAAGCATTAAGCAATGTACTCACCTTCGGGATCATGTGTTTGTACTTAAAAATAGCATGAGAGTTCAAATATTTAATATCACTTTTTCCAACCACTTCTTAGTTAGATCTTTATCGGATGAAGCATTCTATACTTGCATACTTTCTTCCTCCACTTTTATACCGAAAATCACCCTTAACAAAAAATTAAATAAATCTTACATAATTAAACTTTTTATATTTTGAATTAATTTTTTATTTCAAATTATACAGTTCAAATTAAAAAATATATATTTCAAATTATATAATTCAAAATGTCAAAAAAAAGACTTACATTTAAAATTATACAATTTAAAATACAAAAAAATATTATATTCTAAATTATACCATCTTAACTACAATTTTTCTATTTCAAATTATATTTAAACAAATAATATTTTCAAATTTTAAAAAAATATATAAAAATGCAAAATGAAGTCATGTATGTGCAAAAAGAATCCATCTTATCAAATATAAACTATGTGGTTTGGTCACGATCTTTTCAAATAATATATATATATATAAGATTCATAAATATTTAAAACAATACAACGTAACCTCATGATCAAGCCATATTGCGGTTGTTTGAGCAAATTTTGTCAGAAGCCACATCACTAATCAGTAGGTTTCGCTTAAGCAACAATGCAAAAGGCATGCAAAAATTCTACCAGACATTATTAAAAGACACTAACTAATTTTCGCTCATTCCAGTCGCGTGAGCTAATTTCGTCCATAACCACATTAATGATAAAAGAAGTAGATTTTATATTTCTTCCAAACCAATCGCTCAAGCAATAATGTAAAAAGGCGAAAAGCCCCACCACTGATCAAATCACTTAAATAATCATGCAAAAAGGCGAGCATAATTGTACCAAACATAATTGTTCCCAATCGCGTGAGCAAAATTATACTAAACACAAAATCCTAAACACCGATTTATTTTCACTTAAACCATTCAATATCACGGAACGAAATTCATACTCACATATCTGACAAATGCAAAAGGGAAGCGAGAGTGTACTAGACATTTATTTTCGTTGCTCACATGAACCATGTGTTTAACCATGACTTCTTAACACCTATGACAGTTGACCTAAACCATACTATCAAAACATCAAATATGTTCCTCAGAGTGATATTTTTAAATGTTTTTCACCATCTACCAACAAATACACGTCATACCTCCAAAAGATCACTTTTCATTTCCAATTTCCAAAATCAGTAATGAATTGATCATGAAAAAACCCAAAATGCAATAAATCTTATCCTTTCTCACGCACGTAATTTCATCCAATAAATTAAGTCATATATTATAAACAAAATTCATATATCAAGTTATTGATGAACGTTGATTTTTAATTAATTTTGTACGGATTTTGTGATTGATTATATTAGTAATTAGGTTTATTTTGTTATTAATTCGACTTAAGCTAAAGAGACAGCCTAGGCTAAAACACACTTAAAGTCCATCGTAAGCGAAGTCCTAAATTAAAGATGTCAACGTTACCGAAAGCGTGACTTACGAAATAACTACCACACTTTTACCCTAAATTGCAGATGCGTGACTTACGAAATAACAGCCGCACTTTAACCTAATTCAAGGGACGAAAGTTATAAAAGGAAGGCTAGGTCAAACGTAGGGCATCATCATCACTTCTCACTCATCACCTCTCATTGGTGGAGATCTCTTGGAGGCTGTCGTCATCAAGCTCCATTCTTTTCTTCTTTTATATTTTCATAGCTACGTAGCTAACTTTCTTACTCTTAGGACTGAATTTAAATTCTCACTTCAAATGCACTCTTAATTCTATTTTTATATCATTGAATCTAAAAACCTTTGTTTTACGTTTTACTATATTTTGTTTTATTTAAGATTTCTCGTTGTGACTGAAAAACACTCTTTGAAATTAGAACTAAACGTAAATGCATTACATGTATAAATTCAGGAATGAATTATAGTATAATGACTGTTTATAACAATTGATTTTAATGTTGATTAAGTTATTCTAGCGACTAGGGATAGAAGCTAGGTAATTTAATTTATGAAATTCAACGTTAGAAAAATTAGGTTGAAAAAGTTTTTATTTGCGCAAATTGATAATTGAAAAAGATGATATTGAAGTAAGTTAAGAGTGTATGCGAAAGAGAATATTACGATTCAATCCCAAGACTTTTTATTATTATTAAACTCGCAATTTTACTATTCGTTGCTTTGTTATAAAAAGTCTCAACTCATTCACTCATTATCTATTATTTATTCGTTCATAATACAATTTGGTATAATTCAATTTACAATTTCCGTTTCATGTTGATACAATACTTTTCTTACTACTAAATTACTTGTGGACTCACTACACTTGTTGAAAATCCGTTAACAAGTTTTTGGCGCTGTTTTCGGAGAACGGTTAAGATTTGGAAATTGAATTTTACATTAATTGTTTTGGGAATTTTTAATCTTTTGTAACCGCTACGTTCTTTGTTAGTACAATGGTTGATGCGTTTGAGAAAACAAGGGAAGGAAGAACAATTGCTTTTTGATCCGGATATCAACAAAATGTTGAGACAACTTAGGCAAAGGAGGAAGCGCGAGCAAAAGAATCAAGTAGAGGAGCAGAATTGTGGTGCAATCATGGCGGAAGAACCTAATGGCCGTAATGATCCACCACCAAAGAGAGTTCTGGGGGACTATGCATTGCAGCAGGGACCCAGACCTTTCTCAAGCATTGTTGTTCCTAACAAAGGTAGGGCAATTGTAATGCAGCCAACGTATCTGACTCTCATAAGTAATACGCAATTCATGGGATTGGATCACGAGAACCTTTATACTCATCTATCCACATTTTATGAGTTGTTCCCATTCTCACTGTCAAGGAAAGCAAAAGATTGGTTAAATTCTCATCCCAATCACAGTCTGAGAAGACGGAGTGAGATCGAGAAGTTTTTGCAGAAATTTTTCCCTCTATCTAGACTTATCAAAGCCAAGTCAAACATCTCAAATTTCCGCCAGGGGGCAGATGAAGCTTTTTGTGCAGCATGAGATAGGTTCAAGACCATGTTAAGGAGATGTCCTAATCATGGATTTAAGGAGATTGCTCAGCTCAATATCTTCCACAATGGGCTGAGACTAGAGACTAAGATGATCTTAGACACTACAACAGGAGGTACGATGATGGTCGTGGATGTTTAGCAAGCCAACAGGATTATTAATGCACTTGCATCAACAGATTATCAGGCACAACACGATCGAAGCAGCGTGTAGAAGAAAGGAATGTTAGAGTTGAATACTCAAGATGCAACATTGGCTCAGAACAAATTGTTGACGCAACAAGTAGAGGCCTTGACAAAGTAAATGGCCAAGCTACCGTAGCAGTTGCAGACTATTCAAATTGTTTATCAAAATGTACCAGTAGTTTGTGAAGCATGTGGAGGAAATCATGTGCCTGAAAACTGTCCTCTGCCGAACATAGGAGGGGAAGAAGTGCAATATATGGGAGTTCCAGGCAGGCAAGCTGGCCAGCCAGGGAATTACCCGAATAATCACCTTACAGCTTTGAGGAATAATATGAATCAAAATTGGGACTGGAAGTAAAATGCTGAAAATGAAGGAAGACAGCCTATGTACCAACAATAGCCGCAACAGTAGTACCCTTCACTGCAAGACCGCACAAGCAAACTGGAGGATACTCTTAAGAAGTTTATGCAGGCCATTATGACACTTCAGAAGAATCAAGCATCTATGAGGAATTTGGAGACTCAAGTAAGATAGTTGGCTAAGCAAATGGCAGAGCAGCAGGGAGGACAATTCTTGGCCAATACTCAGACCAATCCGAAAGAACAATGCAAAGCTATCACCACTCAATGTGGGAAGCAAGTTGGTTCTGATGTGACCACAGAAGCTGCTGATAACCAAAGAAAAACAGTTGAAGTGGAAAATGTGGTAGAAACTGGTGAAGACGGATTAAAGGATAGAGTTGAATCAGAAATGTGACAGTCGAGGAAAGTGTAGGTGTTGAATCCATGAAAGCAAAAGAAAAATCACTAGAGGGCAGTGGCAAGAAACAGGCTGAGAAGGAGAAGAATTGGAGGAAGATTGAAGAGGGAATTCCTCTCAAACATGTTCCTTATCCTCATGCACCCTCCAGAAGAGAGGCCGAGAGGCAGTTCATTCAATTCACAGAAAGTTTGAAAAACTTTCACGTTAACATGTCTTTTATCGAGACAATGCAGCAGATGCCTACTTATGCTAAGTTCTTGAAGGAACTTCTCACCAAAAAGAGGAAATTTCCAGAAGATGAGACAGTGGAATTGGAGGCAGGATGCAGCGCAATTTTTCAGAAAGTCATTCCACAGAAATCCTGTGATCCTGAGAGTTTTACATTGCCTATCTCAGTGGAAAATCTGTATGTTGGTAAGGCACTGCTTGATTTAGGTGCTAGTATCAATTTGACTTTGTTGTCTATGCTGAGAAGAATTGGAGAGGTAGAGGTAAAGCCTACACACATGACACTACAATTAACAGACGGATCCATTAAGCGTCCATATGGAATTGTTGAAGATCTGTTGGTTGAAATGGACAAGTTTCTCTTTTCAGTAGATTTTGTTGTAATGGATATTAAGGAGTATGTGGATGTTCCCTTGATTTTGGAGAGACCTTTCATGAAGACAACAAAAGTAATTATAGATGTTGACAAGGGGAAGTTGAAGGTGTGTCGAGAATGAGGAAATGAGCTTCAATGTTTTTGAGGCTATGAAACACCCTAAAGATACAAAAAGTTGTTTCAGAATTGATGTGATGGAAGACAAGCGTGGTAAGAAAATCAAGAATTTAAGCAGTCTTGATGTATTACTGCAAGTTATTACTAAACCAGCAGAGGAATTGATTGAATTGGGTGATACAGAGGCATTAGCCTGGCTAACGAGTTAGACCAGGCTAACGAACTGATACAGAAGGCAGAAAACAGAGAGAATCTGGGAGTTGAAAACTCTGTTCAAAAGGAGATATTAGAACTGAAAGTGCTACCACCTCATCTCAAATACAGTTTTCTTGAAGGATATGCTAAGAAACTTGTGATTCTTAACTGTTCCTTAATTGTTGAGGAGGAAATAAGGTTGATTAAGGTGCTGAAACTCAATCAAGGAGCTATTGGATGACAATTGTCAGATTTGAAAGGAATTAGCCTAACATATTGTATATACCGTATTCATATGGAGGCTGATTACAAACCAGTTGCAAAACCAGTTGCACAACCACAGAAGAGATTGAATCCAACCCTGAAAGAAGTAGTGAAGAAGGAGGTGCAGAAGTTGTTGGAAGCTGGAATGATTTATCCAATTTCTGACAATGCTTGGGTGAGTCCAGTTCAGATGGTTCCAAAGAAAAAGTGGAGTAATTGTTATTCATAATGAGAAGAACAAATTAATCCCCACAAGAACAAATGTATATTGACTATAGGAAGTTGAACCAAGCTATAAGGAAAGATCATTTTTCTGTCATTCATGGATCAGATGTTGGAGAGGTTAGTAGGGAAGACATACTACTATTTTTTGAATGACTATTCAGGCTATAACTAAATTACAGTGAATCCACAAGATCAAGAAAAGACAACTTTCACATGTTCATTCAGTATTTTTGCATACAAAAAAATGTCATTTGGATTGTGTAATGCACCAGTCACTTTTCAGTGGTGCATGCTAGCTATTTCTACAAATTTGGTGGAGAATTGTATAGAGGTTTTCATGGATGACTTCTCGGTTTTTGGATCAACTTTTGATTCATATTTGGAGAATCTTGATGTAGTATTATGGAAATGTGTAGAGACTAATCTTGTGCTGAATTGGGAGAAGTATCATTTCATGGTCACTAAAGATATTGTGTTAAGCCACAAAATTTTTGAACGTGGGATAGAGGTGGACAAAGCAAAGGTTGAGATCATTGAGAAGCTACCTCCACCTACCAATGTAAAGGGAATCATAAGTTTTCTCAGCCATGTAGGGTTCTATAGGCGATTCATTAAAGATTTTTCAAAAATTGCTAAACCCTTTTGTAATATGTTGAACAAGGATACTACTTTTGAGTTCGATAAAGAGTGTTAAATGTATAACTTTAGGGATGGATTATAGTGTAATGACGGCTTACGATTCAATCCCAAGACTTTTTATAATTATTAAACTCGCAATTTTACTATTCGTTTCTTTGTTATAACAATTATCAATTCATTCAATCCCTATCTATTGTTTATTTGTTTATAATACAATTTGGTTTAATTCAATTTACAATTCTCGTTCCCTGTAAATACGATACTTTTCTTACTACTATATTACTTCTAGACTTAATACACTTGTTGAAAATCTGTTAACAGTCATCATAATTATAATTTTTAGATCTATCAAACAAAAATTCATTAAGCTCTATCAAATATATAATATTTCAATTGTATGAACACTAAAATATGTATTTTAAAAAAGAAATCTTTGTAATTTAGCTACACTACCCTCTATGGTTGCTTGTCTGTCAAAACATTCACAAAATTAACACACTTCAATTGAGTCCATGATGAGCGTTTGAATATACTGAGTTGAGGAGTGACATAAAACCAACTCCCCACACAGATGACACATGTGAGTGGTTAACATCCATTGTGGTGAAGTGATTATTAAGTAAAATACAGACAATAACAAACGTCTTTAAATAGAAAGTAAATAGCATGACATATAAAAAGTGATCGAACCTCTTAACTATCATCATCCTTCGATATTATTATGTCCATTTACTGCATTGAGGAGTGACATAAAACCAACTCCCCACACAGATGACACATGCGAATGCGAGTGGTCTACATCGATTGTGGTGAAGTGATTATTAAGTAAAATAAAGACAATAACAAACGTCTTTAAATAGAAAGTAAATAGCATGACATATAAAAGGTGATCGAACCTCTTAACTATTATTATCCTTCGATATTGTTACGTCCATTTGAAATTCATTCGGCACATTGACATTATTGCAAGTAACCTTTATAGGTGGTTTTTTAACGGAGCACTTCATGAGAAAAACATGTACGTTTAGGAAAAAAAGGTAAAATTTTTTATCTTAATTGATTAAAAGGAAACTTTTTTTTACTATGTTTGCAATGCTCTCCTTTTTCATCATGCACCAAATCCTAAATCTAGAATACCTTGGTTGTCTCTTTTGAATGGGTGAGTTAGGGGGTGGGCCTACTTTAGAGACAAATTAGTCGATTAATTCACAGTGTTGAATTATGGTACTTCTCTATTTGCTTAGAGACAAAAACATTTAAATGTTGATGTAACAAATATGTTGTCTTCTCTGAATTACATGCACATTTTGCTATCTCATAAAATCGTTTACATAATGATTATACCATTTAATATGTGGCTCTTTGTTTACCACCATAAAAAGCTCTAATGTAGGTGTGTTTCCGACGCACAGTTTTGCTCCACTTAGTCAATACATACTTTTCCGAAGCTTTAGTCACCCTTTCCTGTACAAGAACGAGTAATGAGTGGCTACATATAATTTTTCTATACTCAATTAACATACAACTACAGTTTACATCCATGTTGCATCGATTAAAGCCCGCAATAAAACTCTTTTATTGAGTCTCTCCATTATGAATTGACTCCTCCACAATATCATACCGACATTCTTGTCCCTCCACAAAACATTGTCAACCACACAATTCATTTTCCTCCTAAATTCAATTTCGATTTCTTGAAATTTAACATGTGTATTTTCAACTTAAAATTGTTTTTCAAAGAGAAATTGAGACCTGCAAGGAATTACCGTATTCATGGACAAAGTCTGCTTAATATTTCTTTCTTACCTTGTACTGCAAAGCATTGTTATATTATTAAGCAAACTATTGGAGTGTGGTCATCAAATTTATATACTTATCGAGAAAGACATTCATGCTTACACTCCTTTGTATAGTCGACATACCAATTTAAACATGTTATTTCAGGAAACATAGTACCCACTTATGTTCATCATATAGGTTTGTCAACTATTTCTGACCGACCACTCTAAATCAAATTGAGCAACATTGGTATACTCATAAATGATAGTCTTCATCATGTGTTGTTTTTTATATCTTCGTATTGTCGAAATCTTGGTAGCTTTTCAGGAATTTTCTTCATGATGTGCCACAAGCACCACCTGTGTCTTCCATTTGAGAATATATATTGAATTACATTCTACATTATTGATTGAAAATGCCTTGTGATGGTATATTTGAAAGATAACAACCCTACAAAATTGTCTGTCCATGATGATTTACACATAAATAGTACAAAAGGCATGTCATAGGTTTTGGTAAGATAGGTGGTATCAAAAGTAATTGCATCTCTAAAATCCTTAGACGTAGTCCTGCTTTGTGTATCAGTCCAAAAGTCATTGCAGCTATTCTTGTCGATATAAATCTCAACAAGGAAATTTTTGTTCAATTAATACATGCATGAAAAGTGGCTTAACAATGCTTTTCCATTGCCATACTTACCCAATGTCCTACGCTGTCCACCTATATAATTACCTACATCTCTCAATAAATTCCAAGTTCTCATACCCACCAGATGTTACTAAGAATAAAAAATATTTTTGTTTACTGCACATTGGTATTTTACTGATATTAAGTGTTCTCTTGATTTGAAGATTAATCTTCCTATTGCCACGAAACAATTTGGACTTCATTCGTGAGAATACTGGTGATTAACTGTAACCATTTGTCATCTCTCTTTCTAACAAGGATACGGACACAACATTGAGTTGACACAAACTAGCATGAGATATCTAAGTTGATTGTCAATCCCTTTTTCTGAACTTATTGTCCTTATTCTAAAAATTTTTTGTATAACATATTTACGATAAAATATTTTCAGATCATCAATAATATCAAAACACATTCTAATCAAAGAGACAACTTCGATATCATCATTTGAAACGGTACTATAAAGTACATTTGAGTCGTCTTCAAACTTATTTCTCGAAATGTGAAGTAGGGGATACTCCTCACAATGACTTGATATAGAACAAATGATGATATAGAAGTTGTTCCTTCGATTGAAATGTGTTTTGATACTAACGATGATGCAAAAACATTTTACTACAAATATGTCCTACAAAAAAGTTTCAGAATAAGGATAAGAAGTTTGAAAAAAAGACAACCAATTCAGGTAACTCATGCTAGTTTGTCCAAGAGCAGGGACAAATGTGTCCTCAGTTCCAAAAGATGTCTCCACAAAACCAACTCAATCAATTCAATGTGATTCCCACATTACTATTGGAAAGAGAGATGGCAAATGATTTATTATGTCGATCAACCACCAACATTCATGAATTAAGCCTAATTAAGTCCAAATTGTTTCGTGGCAATAGGAAGATCAATCTTAAGTCAAAAGAATATTTGATATCAATGATGATGTCGGTGTCGGATAAAACAAGAGTTTTAGATCCTTAGTATTATCATCTGGTAGGTATGAGGTATGAGAACATAGAATTTATTAAGAAAGATGTACATAATTATGTAAGAGAACAACATAAGATATTAGGTAAGCACGATGATTGGAACGCGTTGCTAATCCACTTTTTACGCATATCTCAATTGAACAAAGCTTTCTTTCTTGAGATTGACATCGATAAGGATAGCTACATCCACAATGTCTTTTAGGCTTATGCACAAAGCAAGATTGCGTGTAAAGATATCAAAGATGTAACTTCTTTCATTACTACCTATCTTACCAATAAATACGACATGTCTTTTGCACCATTTGTGGGTGTAAATCATCATAGGCAATTAATTTTGTTAGGTGTGAGTTGTTGTCTTCCGAAGACACAAATTCCTATTTTTGGTAGTTCAAATGTTGACTTCAATGCATGTCAAATTAACCAATGTAAAGCAATGCAGAATATAATTCAATATGTACTACCAAATGCAAGGCACAGATAGTGCTTATGGCACATCATGAAGAAAATTCTCGAAATGCTATAAGAGTTTTGACAATACAAGAATATAAAACGCATGAAGACGATCGTTAGTGTTGCCCAATGTGATTGAGTGAATTAGGTTCATCACCCAATTTGATCTGGTCGGTTACAAGTGGTTGACAAATCTATACGATGAACGTCATTAGTGAATACTATGTTTTTTGAGACAGTTCATGACTGGTATATCGACTACATAAACAAGTATAAGACAAAAAAGGGATATAAAACAGACTTTACATCCATGTAATTCCTTGCGGGCCTCAATCCCTCCTTGAAAGACATTTTCAAGCTAAATAAATGCATGCTAAATTCTAAGAAATCCAAATTGAATTTAATGGAAAAATGAAGATTGACAAAGAATTTGTCGAAAGACAAGCATGTCGATATAATGTTATGAAAGAATCAATTAATAATAGAGAGCCGCAACACAAGAATTTCATTGAGTTTCAATTGATCCAACATGTCGATATGATGTTATGATAGAATCAATTAATAATAGAGAGTCGCAACACAAGAATTTCACTGAGTTTCAATCGATCCAACATGGACGTAAACTGTAGTTGTATGCTATTTGAGTTTAGAAAAATTGTATGTCCCCACTCATTACTCGTCCTTATGCAAGAAAGGGTGACTAAAGCTCCAGAAAAGTATATGTTGACGAAGTGGAGAAAAAATGTTAGTAAAAAACACACTTACATTAGAGTTTGTTACGTTGGTAAAGAAAAACAATCATATATTCAATAGTATGATAAATTATGTAAATGATTTTATGATAAAAAAAAAATGTGAGTATGATTAGGAGACAACAAATTTGCTACACCAACATCTGGATACTTTTGTCTTTAAACACATAGAAAAACACCACATTTCAACGCAAAATAAGAAATCAACCGACCAATTTGTCTTTGAAGTGAGCCCACCCCCAATTCAACCGTGTCAAATATTCAAAATGTCAAATATACCACCACAAGGTATTGTCATTAACCAATGTAAAGCATTGCAGAATATAATTCAATGTGTACTACCAAATGCAAGGCACAAATAGTGCTTATGGCACATCATGAAGAAAATTCTCGAAATGCTATAAGAGTTTTGACAATACAAGAATATAAAACACATGAAGACGATTGTTAGTGTTGCCCAATTTGATTGAGTGAATTAGGTTCATCACCCAATTTGATCTAGTCGGTCACAAGTGGTTGACAAATCTATACGATGAACATCATTAATGAATACTATGTTTCTTGAGACAGTTCTTGACTGGTATGTCGACTACATAAACAAGTGAGAGCATGAACGCCTTTTTTGATGGATACATAAATTCTATAACCACAGTCCAACAATTTGTTCAACAATACAACGTCTTGCAGCATAAGACAAAAAAGGGGATATAAAACAGACTTTACATCCATGTAATTCCTTGCGGGGCCCAATCCCTCCTTGAAAGACATTTTCAAGCTAAATAAACGCATGCTAAATTCTAAGAAATCCAAATTGAATTTAATGGAAAAATGAAGATTGACAAAGTATTTGTCGAAAGACAAGCATATTGATATGATGTTATGAAAGAATCAATTAATAATAGAGAGCCGCAACACAAGAATTTCACTGAGTTTCAATCGATCCAACATGGACATAAACTGCAGTTGTATGCTATTTGAGTTTAGAAAAATTGTATGTCCCCACTCACTACTTGTCCTTATGCAAGAAATGGTGACTAAAGCTCCAGAAAAGTATATGTTGACCAAGTGGAGAAAATATGTTAGTAAAAAACACACTTACATTAGAGTTTGTTACGTTGGTAAAGAAAAACAACCACATATTCAACAATATGATAAATTATGTAAACGATTTTATGATAAAAGAAAATGTGAGTGTGATTAGGAGACAACAAATTTGCTACACCAACATCTAAATACTTTTGTCTCTAAACACATAGAAAAGCACCACATTTCAACACAAAATAAGAAATCAACCGACCAATTTATCTCTGAAGTGAGCCCACCCCAATTCAACGGTGCCAAATATTCAAAATGTCAACACTTCAATTCATAGTCCTAATATTATTAAAAGAAAGGGATAGCCATGGTCTTCAAGATAGAAGTCAAGGTCTAAGCTTGGTGGATGACGAAAGAGAACAACAAATGCAAACCCAGTAAGAATTTTCTTTTTCCTTTACTCAATTGAGATAAAAATCTTCACTTTTTGTTTTGCCTAAACATACATGTTTTTTTTATAGAGTGCATGGTAGTAAGAACTCCCGTAGACAGTGTGCCGAATGAATTTTAACTGAACATAACAATATCGAAAGACGATGACAGTAAAAGGGTTCGATCACTTTTATATATCATATATTATTAACCTTCCATTCAAAGACATTCATTATTATCTATATTTTACTTGATAATGATAGCACTCTGGTTCAAAACCAAAAAAATAAACCATAACTCTATAAACACGAGAGGCATCAAATACCTTAACCTATCAATACCTAAAGTAATCCCTCCATATCAACTCGAACAAAACCGTTTCTAAAATTGGTTCAACGAAGGATACAAAATGAAAAGGGGGGAGAAATTAAACCTGCCAATGAGTTCGTTTTTCCATAAACAAATAGAATGATAATTGAAAGAAGAAAAAAAAAAAGAAACTGTTCTGATGGAGTTAAGGTAACTTCAGAAAATCCAACTAATTAGGAAAGTTGTATTCAAGGCATAAATAAGAAACTGGTAGTACGGGAATGAATACTATTTTGAAATATGGCATAGATATACTAGTAAGAAAGATGCAATGTTACCACTTACCAGCAGGTATATTTGCTAGCCTTTCGTTCTCATATCTCTTCACCTATAAAGAACAGACTGAAGTTTGTCAACTCATGCACTCTCATTTCTTAGATGTTATACCATGCACAAAACAGAGATCATTGCGAGGTTTAACCTCTTCATATACGAAACGAGGAGACAAACTACCTGAGGCAAGCCATGGTGAGAATTTGGTAGAATAATCAGGGCCTAACATCCCATTCCTGGTCTCTTTATATACCTTCAACAAATCCTACTTACGAAATATCTTAAGAATGCATTAGATAACAGTGACACAGTTACCTAAATTGGACCTAAATTGTCAGTTTGAGATAACCAACCTTCTTTCAGAAGTACTCATATACTCTGCTCAATCCCGCAGTTTCACTCCCACAAACTTCATTTCCTTGATAACCTAAATTATGAGGATGAAAATAAAGGAAAGACAAAATTCGTTATTTCATCATTCTTGAAAGGTGTCTAAAAATATATGGACAAACCTACATTCTGTGAGGAAAGTCCAAGCTGCTCTCACGAAGGAACGCATCCCAATCCTCAATTAAGGGGGGGTGGTCCAAGAGATGGTGGTAGTTTGATGCATGGGCGTTTGGTACATTTGGCTTCAATAATCTGTAAATTTCGAATCCCATTATTATGCATGAGTATCAGTGAAAACAAACCTAGATTGAGAATATCGTGCCTTGCGAAATTGAGTGTACATATCTGGCAAAGAAGAGGCATCAAAAGGGAGGTCATGAAGATGGTACATAGTGGTACCCCAAATTAATTGCAATTTAGTGCTGTTGTTTGAAACTGTGACACCACTGGATTCTTCTGGTGATGTCGCAGCTTGTTTGAGACTAACCTTTCAACATTCAGCTCCTCAGTGCATGTTTCTTTATGTGCATACACCTGACAACTTTATATTCATTAATGAGCCCTATAACTTAAACCATGAAATTCCATCAATTCGAAATCATGCTTGAAATTCAAAGACTTACTGTGTGAGCTTGAAATGCTTTGGCAAGAGAAGGAAGAATCTCCTCGGGCTTCCCATGTTGTACAAGCAAATTGAGTCCCTTTTTCATCAAATTCTTCCTCAAGCCAACCAAGCATTCTAGGAGAAATTGCGCTCTCAATGCTGAACCAAAGTTACGTGAGTGAAGCCATCCTTTATTATTTTCTTTTCAAGTAGAAATTTATTGAAAACAATTCTAGATCCATTAACAACAAAGCAAGAAGCAAACTTAGACTCAATTCCTCAAGTGTTTATGAGATTATTTCCAGCAAGAATTGGAAATGTGAACTTTTTTAAGCGGACCAACAACGAAGATGAATCTCTAATTTTGAAATGTTTAGAATATAATTTTTTTATATTTTAAATTTTATAATATAAAATAAAATTAAGAGATATAAAATTTATTTAACTTTTTTTGTTAAAAATATAATGTTCATTTTATTTAGTGTATGGACGTATAGGAAGAAAGTTTGGAGGTGCAAGGAAGAATGCGTCGGGTAGGAATAGCAAATCCCTTCAACGAGAAATCAAATCAGGGCTGGGCCATTATACTAGCCCAAACCAAAAGAAGGAACGCTCCCTTTGTTTCTAGAGAATTCGCCAACTTTCTCTGTTATCGCTTTTTTTCATTTCAATTATTTCCACCGTGACAACTTTCTTGATCTAGTATTTCTAATTATTACATTAAATTCGCAATTCGCAATGTTTGTTGATTTTTCATTGTAAAAGAAGGGGTTTGATTCTGTATTGGGAAGATTCTGAAAATCTTGCTTTGGGTTGTGAATGTGGTGAGGTTATCGTTCTTTCTCTCCTATTTAGCTAGCTTTCTTTTGGGCTTCATAAACTATTCTAACATTTTATTTCGTTTTGGCAAAGGAAATTGTTTTGTTTTACCTATAAAGGAAGTGTGTTAATCTACACCACTTCGAGCTGATGAAAATTGGGTCTTAATTGTTGCAGTGTGGCTTCAAAAGATTTACTTTTGCAAGTCACTTGATATTGCCCTCTTATTTGATCTATTCAATGTATTTTGTTATTCAAAATGTGTTTTTGTCTCAGGATGGAGTGATGGTAACTGCTAAAGATCTCAAAGGGCAAAGAAACATTGAAATATGGTCAAAATTTATTAAGTTATTGTTACACGTAATGACAGTAAGTTAGTTAACAATTACTGCTAACACTACTAACACTAACACTAACAGGAGATTTCTCAATTGTACATAACAGATACAGAAAATAAAACCCAAAGATTAAAGGTTGAATTTTACCTCCTTTTTTCCTTTTTCTTTTTCTTCTCCCGTGTGACCTTTTGTTTCTGTACCGGTCTTGTCTCCATTTCTTGGTCTTCTTTCCAGCATATCTTCGTCTCCTCCACAAACATTATCTTCTGCAGTGATGTACATAGAGAGTCTCTTCATCATTCGTTGCTTCTGTGTTGTAGAGAAACCTAACACAGCTCTACCAAATAGGCAAAGTGTATAGTAAAGTGAAATGCAAAAAAGCAAACTCTGAAAAGGCAAAGTGTGAAAAGACAATAACAGTAAATGCAAAAAGCAGACTGTGAAAATGTAAAGTGTGAAAAGACAATAGCAATAGCACGTTCTAGAAGCCTGGAGTTAAGTGACTTAAGTTCAAAATTCAAAATAACATTGATAATTTTTTATTTTTGGGTTTTTCTTAATTGGCCTAAAACTTCGTTAAAATTAGAAGACCACTACTTCCTGCAGCTTCAAAGTTTCTTCATGCACCTCTAAAGTTTTCGAAATTTCCAAAAGTATCCTTGTATAAATCATTATAATCTTTGCAATCCTAAATCTTGATATATTCTTTCACCTCCAACGTACCTCCGATATTGTTTCTCAAATACATTGTGCTGTAACTTCCACGAAGCCATTCCCTTTGGTGCTCCTATTACCGCATTGCTATCACCGTTCACCGATTTATCAACCGTGTGAGATAAATGTGATTTATTCAAGATTTTAAGATTGCTTTCAGGATAATTCTGGATTTGTTTTTGTTAAAAAATAATTTTAAAATGAATTAGTTTCAGAACTGAATTTTAGAGTTAATTTTTGAAACAGTTCATTTTATAATTATTTTTTAATAAAAATAAATAATTCCGAAATTAAGTGTTTTAGAAGCTAACTTCAATTTAGAATAAGCTTTTGAAACAGTTTATTCTAAAATATTTTCTTCGTTAGAAAAACAATTTCAGAATAGATTATTTGGAAAGTCAACTTCTAATTTTTTTTCATTGAAAAATCGCTTTTAGAAAATCATATTCCGAAGATCTTTGGATCCTATATTCTGGAAACAACTCATCCCACTCAACTTATCTCAAACAATCTACTTCCTGCCGCCACCGTTTTCTGTTACTCCGCTGTTGTGCTGCTGCCGTGACACTAAACCAACGCTCAAAGTCACTATCACTACAAAAGCCTGCCGTCACGATCCACCTTCATCTTCCTTAGGCACCTTCATCTTTCTTAGTGTTAAATTACTTTAATATACAAAAGGACAAAACTGTCTTTGCAAAGAGGAAATTTTGAGAATATTTTAAAAAATTGGAAGTGTCTTAAGAAAGCTGGAGATATATGAAAAAGCTGTCAAATTTGAATCCGTGCCTAATAAGAGCTTCTTCCTGCACCTCCATTATATCATCCTGCATCTCCATATTTTTTATAATTTCAAAATTAACCTTTAGAAAAATACCAAAATATTCCTTAATAAAAGTAAAATAAATTTGAAGCGTGATGGCAATGATTATCAAAAATTGTGTAAAGTTTTAAAAATGCTTTTACTTGGTTTGTAATGGGAGAAAGCGATGGTGGAAGACAAAACACAAAATACAACCAGAACAAACTTGACCTTAATTTTAATTTTAATGGATGCTTCAATTTTAAATAAAGATATAGAAATTTTCAATTTTCACATTGAGTATCATTGTTAACCCAAAACAATACACTACCAATAACCATCATATCAATATATATAATTTAAAAAAAATGAAAAATAATGTAAGAAAAATGGTACAATGCAACGACAATAATTTGGGAGTTAAGAAAAAATGTAAAGGTGTATTAATTTAATTTGGAGGTAAAGAAAGGGAAAGGATAATCTTGAATTTTAAAATTTATTTTAAGAGTAAATTGATCTTTTAACATGGAGGTACAGGATTATATTATATCATCGTGGAGGAAGGATCTCTCGTGCCTAACACCTTTCCTTTAAGTTTATTTTGATTATATTTAAATCTTTTCACTTAGATCATAAAAAGATTTGTGTGTATATATTTTTTTGGGGTTCTATGTGAAGTTTACAAATTTTTATTACTCCTGAACCGAGTTAGTACCCAGTTCAATAATGGTTCCACTAATTACTGCAATGGTTTTGAATTAAGGAATGCCGGATTCCTGTCAAGCTTGTTTGGATTTCTTTAAATTGCCATTGAGCAATTTTTTGCATGTGAATTGATTTATCATGATATCGATGGAGCAAATAGTACTTGGATGTAGAAGGATTTAGTTGATTCCATGGTGATACTAAATTCGTGTAAGCATGTTTATATTTTATTTTCATTTAAGATATGTTAGGTAGAAACTAAATGCGATTAAAAAAATTAAATGCGATTTTGAAAATAAATAGACAAATTGCATTTCAATTAAATAAAAATAATGTAGTTTACAACTGACATATTTTATACTAATTAAGAAATTATTTTAGATATGCAAGATACCGCAAAGAGAATTTGTATATATATAATATTAAAGTAACGAATTTGCATATAGGTGTATAGGTGAATGTCAAAATAATTTATTGTTTAGAAATTTTCGTTCTTGTTATAATTCTTTTTGTTAGCTTCCATAATAAAACTGTTTGTGTGTTACTTTTTATACACGCATTTTATTTTTTGATGATTAAAACATTTGTATTGATAAATAGTGTTTTGAATATTTCAACCAAAAGTTATTTTTGGAGCTATAATGCATTTATTTTGATTATTTTATAGTTATAGTTTGTTTTAGTAGTTGAATTATACATTAAGAAAAGTTGATAATGGATTATATAATGCTAATTTTAGTTGTTATATTAATTTTATATCGATCATTATTATAATATAATTATTTTTGTATTTATACTAATTAATGTTATAAGTCAAGTTTGAGTCTCAATTTAATTTTAAAATAAAATATAAATGTCAAATTAAGCTGTATATTCCGAACGATATAATAAAATTAATAAAATATTATATTAAAGGACTTTATCATATGATTTTGATCAATAAACGAAGTAAAAAATCAGACCTCAAACTCTTTACATAAATATGTAAATCATATCCCACTTATAAATCTTAATATATGATACTTGGAAAATAAACAACTAAAAATTTAAAGAAAAAGAAGAATTTATTTAAAATAAAAAATTAATATAATAAAAAGTATTTATATATTTTATCAGCTTTTAATTTATATATTGTGAGAAACGATTTAAAAACTATTTCAATTTAAAAACTCATGCATCCTATATAATGTTACCAAATGTCATTTTGTATGTAAGGTACATTTTATTTCAACTTCTAGTATACTGGTTTCATTTCAACTAAAATGATTATATATGAATCTATAATTCAGACATCACACATTTCATTTCAATTTCATTATATACAACCATATCAATCCAACAATTCACAATGCTAAGTCAGTTCTAATTTATCAAGCCATCAATATCACAGTTCATACTAAATACAAAATCAAACAATTTTATCAGAAAATATTTATGTAATAGAAATTGAAACTCGAACTATTGAAAAACTTAAAACTAGCTTCCTTTACTTGAGATGATGATCTTCAAAATAAGTTATATAAACAAAACTAAATTTTAGTATTATCTTAGTTAAGTTGAGAAAAATAATTTTTTTAATTATTCTTATTAAGATTAATGAAAAACTTAAAAAAAAACAGATATCGATAAATTTATAAAATAACTATAAACTTACATTAATTGAAATTCTGATTGAATAGAATTGTTTTCTAACTTCTTAGTTAAGATAAGGTATGATTAGATTAAAAAAAAATAAATGAAATATAAAAGAATAAAAGCTAGTGAAAAAAAGAAAGATTTTTAGAGAATGACACAGAGCCATGAATGAGAGAAAACCAATATGGAGATGCAGCTGCGTCACAATTTTAATTTAAAATAGTTTTTTTTTATTTATTTAAAATCAAGTTAACCTGCTTAACCATAAAGATATTTGTTTCTAAGTTACAAATATCCAAGACTTTAATTTCATTTAGTCTAAAAACTTAACTGCCACAATATAATGACTAAATCATTTGAAAAAAGAATTAATACACAATTACATAAAAACATTTCATCTTTAGAAAAATATTAATGATCTTGAGCTTGTAATTCAATAGTTAATCAAAATCACATTAATTGGTCCCTTATACACCAAAATTATTTAGTCTTATTTCATTTTTTTTTTACATATATTTGTTTATTTATGTATTTTGATATTTCCTTTTTTTTTTTTAAGGATTTTGATCATTCATATCATGAGAAATAAGAATATAATAAGTAACTTATCAAGAGTGATTGAGTTTTAGTGTACATTTAAAAAAATTTGGGTTAGGTTGTTTATTAAATGCGTTATATTTTTACTTGATTTACGTATAATTTATAATATATCATATTCAAAATGGATATCTTAAAAACATAAAAAGATATCTTATTTAGGAAGAGATTGTTAAAAACCATTGAAAGAAATAATTGCATTAGAAGTGTATTTTAAGTCTAACTCAATCGTATAAAATTGGTTTATAAAATGTGAGATTTGCACTCACTTTATAAACTATTGAAAGGTTCTGATATAGGTTTGGGGCTGATAGCCCAATAACCTTGTTAAAGCTCTGATATTATATAGAAGTGAATTTTAAACCTAATTCAACCTTATAAAATTAACTTGTAAGATGAAGTTTACACTTAATTTATAAATTATTAATATATCCTATATCTAATAGATGTGAAATTTCCAACAAATTGTGAAATAAGACAATATTGCATAATAACATTTAAAAACAACAAAATCATATTTACTATTATTACATTAAATAAAATTAAATAAATATGGTCCATTTAGATTCACTATAAAATAATATCTTATTTGTCTTTGTTTTGTAATAATATCAACAAAAATTAAACATAATTACTCTTCGAAATTAGATTGTACCTTCTAAATATATTTTGTACATCAGGCAAGTCAAACTAAAAAAAGGTTAAAAATTCTAACTAAAAAAAAGTTAAAAATTCTAATATTAAATACGAAAATATGCATATATATTAAAAATACAGTGTATCAAGAAGTTTTTGAGAACCTATAAAATAAAATATGTATAAAAAATATAAAATAATAATTTTTATGATTTATTTTTAAATGCAAATTTGAAAATAAATAGACAAATTAAATTTGAATTAAATAAAAATAATATAGTTTACAACTGACATATTTTATACTAATTAAGAAAATATTTTAGATATATTAGGTATGACGAAGACAATTTGTACATATATATTTTTAAAGTAATGAATTTCAAGTCCTGCAATTTATATTGCAATTCATATAGGTGAACTTGAAAATAAATTTATTGTTTAGCTTTCTTTGTTTTTATTATAATTATTTTTGTTAGCTTACGTAATTTTGTGTTACTTTTTATAAACACGGTTTATTTTGATTAAAATCTTTATATCTTGATAAATAGTATTTTGAATATTTTAACTAAAAGTTATTTTTAGAGTTTTAATATATTTATTTTAATTATTTTAGATTTATAATTGGTTTTAGTAATTATATAAATTTTAAGTCTAATTCAATTTTACAAAATCAAAATCAACTTGTAAAGTGAAGTTTTCACCTATTTATAAATTATTAAAAAACTTTATTTTTAGTAGATATAAATTTTTAATATATTTCTTTCACGCCGAGACTTCTCAATTCAAATATAAAATTTATATATAAGAATAATCTGATAACATTATGATAATTCCAATAATCTTAACAATCTTACTAAAATAAATTTTCATACCCTATTAAAAATATATTTTAAAAGTTTAACTTTACAAAATTACGACTTTTTCCTTCACCTTAATAACTTTACGCGTATCTTCACAAAATATTATATTTGCAAAAAAAAAATCATATCAAAAAGACTTTCGTGTCCTTACAGTAAATAAAGTAAAAGTGGGCGATGGATGAAAATGCGTTGTTGGAGTTTTGGTGTTGCTGTTGAATTGACCGTTTTGGTGATTGGTTGTGGGTGGTGGGTCACGGTGGTTGCTGATGGTAAAAGGAAGGTAAGCAGCGGTAAAAGGTAGTGGTGCAACAGTAGAGAGCGACGCGAGCAGTAGGTAGCAGAGAGCGGCGCATCCATAGTAGGGAAGCTCACTGACCAAAGGTACGGTAGTATACTGTTGTGCAGGCAGCGACGAGAAACTCTCCTTAAAAGCAGTGCATGAATAGTATGAAGGTGGAAATGTATTTAAGGTACTAGAGTAATTTTAAACATTTCATCCAGGATATTTTCCTCTATTCCAATTATGTGAAGAGGTAAATGAAAAAGTTATATAAGTATAGGAAAAATTCTTCTACAAAATTAAATTATAAGATAAAATTTATATTTATTTATAAATTATTAAAACATTTTATTTTTAATCGATGGTAAATTTTCAACCGACTGAATTACACATTAAGGAAAATTTATAATAAATTATATAATGCTTGAATTCTAGTTGTTACATTAATTTTATATTCATTAGTATTATAATATAATTATTTTTGTATTTATACTAATTAATGTTATTAAGTCATGTTTGAGTATCAATTTAATTTTGAAGTCAAGTATGAATATCAAATTAAGCTATATATTCCAAACAATATAACGAAATTAATAAAATACTATACTAAAGAACTTTATCATATGGTTTTGTTCAATAAAAGAAGAGAAATTTGAGCTCGAACTCTTTAAATAAATATGTAAATCATATCCTACTTATAAATCTTAATATACAGTACTTGTAATATAGGCAACTAAAAATTTAAAGAAAAAGAATAATTTATTTAAAATAAAAAAATACAAATAAAAGATATTCCTATATTATGTCAGCTTTTAGTTTATATGTTCCGTGAAACAATTTCAAAAGTATAGAGAAAATTAGAAATTTTATATTTAAAAATTTTTAAAATATTTCAGATAAATTAGAAAAAAATATTTTTAATTGTATATAATCTTTATAACTTTCAAATAATAATATAATAACTTTTCATTTAACCAAACTTATATTACTAAAATCTCAAGGAAATTATTCACCAAAATATTTTTTAATAAATTCTTTTTCACAAGTTAGACTCAAAACCACTCATCAATCAATTATGATTTTTTTTATACATATTATATCAACACGTTCTCATGCAAAATAGTTTATATTTTTATCTTTTTCTGACGAGTTACATATTCATCTAAAAATATAAATTTATTATGTTGTATAATTTGAATAATATTATTTTGTATAACCTTATAATTTTTTTATAATCCTAATAATAAATTACATGAATACCTTTATTTTCTCAACTCTAGTTAAAAATACATTACTTCATACTTAATCGTATGCCTTTTCCAAGCCAATATTATTTTAATTATAAACTTTTACTTGTTTTCAGATCCTAACTATATAAATCATTTGGAAAAAAAAAATATTGTTCGAAAAGGACAACAGTTTTGAATTTAACACACTAAAAATCGTATTCCTAAATCATTCACTAGATTAAGAATTTTATACTAATATAATTTATCAAAGATATAACAATTTTTTATTTAAAGTAGTTTAAAACTTTAAATGTATAATACATTATATAAATGTGGTAACCATGGATTGTGGAAAAAACTGACAAACAGCAATTTTAGGATAGAAAGGGTGAGAATGTGCTAAACCCAAAGCTTGCTTTGTCTGGAATAGACTGATGCTCTCTTGTTGCTACCAAATCTGTGAGACCAGGATAAAGATATGGATCTATAGGTGTTACCCTCCTAGACACCTCATTCTGTAATTCTGGTCGTCTATGTTTCTCTTCATGGGATCTTGTCTTCAAATTGTTTCTATATTTCTGCAAATCAATGTTACAGTGATAGTCATGTTAATTATTATTCATAAAAAAATAATATGTTAATTACGTGTATTTCAGTAAGCTTGTGTATGCTGACTATTTTTAATAAATAATCAACAACTATGGTAATAACGAGTTATAAATATATAAAGAATAGAAGGTTTATGAAAAAAAAATTATCTACTTTGAAGAAGTTTAGGGTTTAGGTAAGAACTAACCTGCAAATGACTAGCAACATTGTTTCTTGTTAAACCAGACATATTCATGAGTTCAAGAATTTTGTTTGGTACAGCATCTAAAAAATAATAATCAAGAAAGAAAACAAAAACTGTGAGATTATATTTCATAAATATAATGTATTAAATCCAGATATTAGATGAATAGAGAAAAATAAAGCAATGGTTGAAAAATCATACCGGCAAGTCCAATCTGATTGATAACTTTGACAAATCTACCATGCAATTTTGATGTCCATACTATACGAGACTTCTTTCTCGAAGGTTGAGATTCACCACCATTATCAACTTCTCTTAAAACTTCAAGATTTGAAGACAAACAAAATTTATAATTATCACTAATTATGTCTTTTTGCATCTTGTTCTCAGTCATGAACTTCCTAAGAACATGTGTCCACATATTCTTGATTTTATCTGCACACAAAGGCTTAATCCAATAATCACAAGCTCCAAGTTCAATAGACTTCATTACAGAGTCTTTATCATGATCCAAAGACATCACTACAAATAAAACTTGATGAGTAAAACAAACTCAAAATTTAAGTAAAAACATAAAGGATTGGTTACATACTGATGATAGGAACATCCATTTCTTGGTTGGCAAGTAGGAATTCATATCCATCTATCTTTGGCATATGAACCTCCATGAGTACCAAATTAATACTCCATTTTCTCCCCCAAAAAGTATTAACAGCATCTAACGAGTCTGTGCATGTGATAACTGTACAACCTTAAAAATGTCATTTACAGAACAAGAGATGAAATATTTTTTTCAAGAAATAGTTAGAAATTGTATCTAACCTTGATAACAATATTCATTACATATTTTCTTGATGAACTCAAGAACAGTAGAGTCGGTGTCAATAGCAAGAACCCTAAGATCTGATGGAAATTGAAAGAAAACTTTCTCCTCAAATGAAATGTTGGTCATCCTCCTCTGTTGTCTAATGTCTGAATGTAGAATAGAGAATGAAAATGAAACAAAACATGAAACAATTTGATTCATTTATATTTCAAATTCAAATCCACCCTTTTAAAAATGTGAATGGAAGTATTTTGAAAACATTCTAAGAGGAATTAATTTCTCCTATCATGTAATATGTTTTTTTTCCTGCATTGCATTAAAGTTAGTTACATAAATAATTAAATATAAGGAAAAAGATTCTACCGAATTCATTAATTAGTTAATTGAAGAAATAAGGAAACTATGTAATTTTACTAAAAATTTAGTTAAAAATGCAAGAACAACCTAAATGAGATTAAAATATTAAGTTATTTTATTAAAAAATCAAGTTAAAAAAATAGTAACTTATTATAAAATCAATGAATTATGGTACCTATGTATGGATTCACATTGATTGAATGGCTATTGACTGTGGTTTTAAATAAAATCTTTTATTTCCACAAAAGAAAACTGGATTCAGATCAAATTTAAATTAAAGTTAATGAAAAAATGTTCTACAACACTGATTTAATATATAGAAAAACACATTTTTATATTATCGAGGCAATATTTTCTTAATGATATAAAAATCTGACTATTTTATCTGACCATTATATAAAATAATCTCGAAGAAACAAATAATATTACAATATAATTTTATTAATTTCTGACGTGATTATAATGATTGAAATAATAACATATATATAGAAGTTTTTCCTTGACAATTTTTTTAATAAAAAATGTAATAATTAAGATCAATTAAGAAATGTTATAATTCTTGTAACTAAATATTATATAGAAAATAATCCTTTCAACTTAATTAGACTAGTCAAATATAATAGATCATGCACGTATGAAAGTAAAAAGTAGTTGAAATGTTCTAAAGTTTTAAATTGATCAAAATTTTATACTATCAATCAAAATCCACTCAAATTTTATTCGCTCAGAATGTATATCCTTAAAAAACATAAAGAGCGACACTTTTCTAGACAAAACAACATTTCATTCAATTTCTGATGTGATTACACAATTTTTTTTACCACAACGGAAATAAAATATTAGCATATCTCTAAGGTTCTCCCTTGACAATTTTATTTTTTATCAAAAAAAATAAAATAATTAAAATCTAACAACGGAAGAATATTCTAACTTACCTTAAATAGAAAATAACCATGTAAATTTAGTATCAATATATAATAATTAGAATAATAAAATAATATATCATATAATAAGGTAAAAAGTAGTTGAAATATTTTTCATGTTTTATATTGGTCAAAATTTATGTATGCAAAACAATAGTTACTACTCAATATGGAAAATAATTTATTAAAGCTTTTATCTTAATCTGATTTGTTTTTTAATTTAACAGAATAAGTGTTTATCTTTTTATAAAGAGATTTATTTCAAATTTCACATATTTTTAGAAAAGATAATCATTATAGTGATAAATTTGCTTATTTATGATTAAACAATAAATTTGACTTCTCTTAATATATTAGATTACCTTCTACCGTTACCTTAGATTTTTTTTAGAGTAGGTATTGGTTCCTAACGTTTTGTCTTGTTTAGGTCCTTTTTTGAGAGTGATTTTGTATACTCTTGCATGTGTTTATCTTAGTCCTCCTTGTTTGTTTGTTCCTTTTTTATATGATATATTTATTTTAAATAAAAAAATATATTTAAAGAATAAAAGAAATAACAATTAATTATATATATTATTTATAGTATGTAAATTATATTGAATTCTTATATTCTTTAATTTTGAGAATAATTAGAGAAAAGAGAAATTGAAAATCAGAAAAAAAGAGTTGTTGCTATAATTTATTATGAAAAATTATGAAAAAATCGAAATTGGATAAAACAAGTATGTGAAACCAGATTTAAGTTTGGAAGTCGGTTACGCGAAAAATGTATTAGCACCCGACAGCGTCCATACTAATACGGTCGAATGAGTAAAACAAAGTGTGATTTTATAAAATGTTTATTTTTCTCCAAAATAATAAAAGGAGAGCGTATAGGAACAAAATAATAATTTTAAAATTAAAAGGTAAGTTTAGAAATCAGTTACACAGAAAAGATATTAACACCCGACAGCATTCATCCTAAGACGATACCTTTAATCGAACGAATAAAACAAAGTGTGATTTTATAAAATATTTATTTTTCTCCAAAATAATAAAAGGAAAGCATGTAGAAATAAAATAATAATTTTAAAATTAAAAGGTTCAACAAAAGATTAACCTTGTGCGCACTTATTTCTATAATTGATAAATCAGAGCATACGTAGTTCTAATTTTAAATTTATTTGATGGTTGGAAAATTATTATTTTATTTTTATTATGATTATTATTTCTTTTATTTTCTGAGGTCCTACTTTGTTCTGGGTTTGGCTATTGGTTCGGTTCTGTGAAGTCACTGGATTTCTCTGATTCTTGATTGGGTTTTGGTGATTTGCAGGTTTTGATTATGGATTCTCACGTTTCTAGTGTTTTTTTTCTATTGGGAGAGGGGATAATGTACTTGATAAACATAACACAATATCATAATATCATGCCATCACAGTTCTCAATTCCTAAAAATCATACCTGGAACTTAGTTCTCTCAACGTCAACGACGTTCGCCTCTTTTCTTGTTTGGTGCTTGCTCCGTTCTTGATCCTCAATCTCTCAACTTCTTCTGATTTCTTGACTTCTTTTAACGCGAAAGGGATGAGATTATGAACTAAAAAAGTCTCCAAAAGTGTCCAATTGATTGAACCTTTGCCTTTTTATATGTCAATCTCTTTTTTCTTTTCAAATCATTAGAATGAAATTGTACACGCTGGAAGCTCAAGCTTAGGCCCAATAAAGGAGTAGGTGGGCTGGTGGCCCAAATAATCAAAGTAAAAGCACAGTAGGAGTGTAAATAGTAATTTTATTTTTAATGGCTAAAAAAAAGAAACAAAAAATCAAAGGTGTCAACAAAAATAGAAATTTAATAAAGTAAAAATTCATTTTTCTAAATCTTGACAAATTTGAGTGTTAACAATAGGGGTCCTTAATATGATTATCATAATTGAGGCTAAATATGTAGCTAATGAATTCTACACCTTAAGAAATTGATTTTAAATCTAACTCAATCTTATAAAATTAGATTGTAAGGTAAAGTTTGCAACAACTTATATATTATTGAAAAATCTTATCTCTAGTTGATGTGAAATCCTTAACACACTCCTCTTACCAACCTTTCTAAGAATGACTCTGATATCATCTTAAAAAGTAGACTTTAAGCCTAACTCAATTTTACAAAACTGACTTATAAAGTAAATAATGCACTCACTCATATACTAATGAAAAACCTTATCTCTAATTGATATGAGATCTCCAACACTTCATGTACTAATTTAACTTGTAAACTACAATTGATTTTCAAGTACATGATGTTCCAATTAGTCTTCTACATATAGCAGAGTCCTCAATAGGATCAACAATGTTGATGTTAAGTTTTAAACTAAAATCTATTGACATTTATAAGTGATTTGCTACCTAAAAAACCAATATCATCAAGATAAAATATATATTTTCTTACTTAAGAAAATATCTTGGATTTGACAATACCTAAGTCTAAGAAGAATGGAAAATAAGTAAGAATCTTTAATTTGAAAAAAAAACAAAGAATTTATATGTGGTTAGGGTATACTAGAACGATGTTAGTTACATTATTAAATTAAATAAATAAATATAAGACAAAAGATTCTACGGATGAATTGATTAATTAGTTAATTGAGGAAATAAGGAAACAAGATAATTAAAAAATTTAGTTAAAATTGCAAGGAACACTCTAAAGAGATTAAAATATTAAGTTATTTTATTAAAAATTCAAGTTAAAAAATAGTAACTTATTATAAAATCCATCAATACCTATAAATATATGGATTCTCATTGATTAAATGGTTCTTGATTGTGATTTTAAAGTAAATTTTGGATTTCCACAAAAGAAAACTATGATTTAGATCAAATTTGAATTAAAGTTAATGAAACTTTTTCCACAGCTACAGATTTAATATATAAAAGAGCATATCTTTATATCGAGACAATATTTTCTTAATCATATAAAAATGTGACTATTTTATCTGATCATTACATAAAATAATCCTCGAAGAAACAAATAATATTACAATATAGTTTTATTAAATAAGAATAAGTTACCATAGTTAGATTATAAATATAATAAATACTGTTTTATAAATATATTAAAGACATGAATGAAGTAATCGTAGCATATAATTATAATTGGCCAGATGTTAAATACTCTATATCAATAATATACATTAATTTAAAGCTAAAAAGTCAAGTGTGATTTAAAGAAAATATATATTAAAAAAACTAACAAGTTTACAATGGATTTATATACAAAAAAAAAATTATGCATGCAGTACAATTTCTTTTATGTTTTTATCTCTTTATATATTCAAGTATTATAACCTATAATCTAGTCTACATAAGCTCAAATCAAACTATATTTTTTGATAAAATGAATTAGGTCTTCACTTTCATAAAAGTCTATTTAATTGAATTTTTTTTTTTTAAATCAAACACATTGTTTATTTAGGTAAATACTAATGATATTTTGTTATTGTTAATATATTACAATTATATGTTGTTCATTCATTATATTTAAATGTTAAGTATTTTTAGAGTCTGTAAATTTATTTAAAAATTTAATTTATATCCTAGGTAGATGTCATATTACAAAAATAAATTTATAAATAAGTTACCAAGAATTATACACTATACTGGTTTACAACTGTATAAAAAATGTAGTAAAAATATATTTTTAATATATACTTTATTAATTGAAAGTTACGTTTAATATATAATTTTTATTTAGATTTATACCATACACTTTAAATTATTGAATGTATACTGATTATAAGTTATTAATTTACATACGGAAACAAAAATGGAGATATATTGATGTTCAAGAGAAGAATAATATTGAAGAAATTGTTTGAGATGGTCATAGTTTTTTTTCTTTTAATCATCTTTGAGAGAGAAAGAGAGGATGTGCAATTGAGAAAAACAAAAATAAGAAATAATAGTAGGAAGGTCATTTTCAATATATTCTTTTATTAAATAATCTGTAGGACCCACAAAATAAATTAATTTGAAATCAATAAATTTTAATTATTTATATAAATAAATTTTATGGATTACCATTAATTATTATAACAAAAAAATACATAAAATACATGCTTTTTTTTTCCGGCAAAAGGATTTTTTAGAGAAAAAACTTTTGTTAGGAAAATATAAATATGGAGGTATATGATAATGTGGATAAGTTAAAAATATAAATATTTTTATAAGAACATTTTGTATTTATAGTAAAATTTCATTTCTCTTGTTTTAAATTAGTCAAAATTTATGTATACAAAACAATAGTTACTACTCGAGATGCAGAATCCATATTCTTAAAGCATGAATAGACAAATAATTATATTCTGATAATCTAGTTCATTCTTTAATCTACTAGAAAAGATGTAATAAACCTTTATTCTTTTTTAAATAAATTGATTTTAAATTTTTATATATTTTTAGAAAAGATAATTATTATACTAATAAACTTGCTTTTTTTAAGATTCTGACAATAGATTTCACTTCACTTGATATGATTGATTATTTTTTATCATTATTTTAATTTTTATTTTATTTTTTTATAATAGATATTGGTTCCTAATTTCTTGTTTAGGTTATTTTTTAGAGTAATTTTGTGTATTTTAGCATGGGTTTAACCTAGTTTTTCTTGTTTATTTTTTTTTATTTTTATCGTATATTTATTTAAATAAAAATAACATACTTAAAGGATAAAAAAAAGAACAATGAATTATAAATAATATTTATAGTATGTAAATTTGATTGAATTCTTATATCTTTTAATTTTGAGAATAAATATTGATAATTTTTAATTTATTAATTAAATTATTTAAGATAATAATAGAAAGAACTTTTGTTAATCTATTAATTATTTGATGTTCAATTTTGATACGAATGAAGGTTTTGCTTTGAACAAATTCATAAATAAAGTAACAACAATGTTTATATCTTTGGATCTTTTATTATAAGAATGGTTAAAAGCAAGATTAAAGAAAAATTTATAATTGCATAATAACATGAGTAATTGTTATTAAGGATAATACTTTTTCTGATATCTAAACATATATTTTATATTATTAAAAGATCTTAACTCAACCTTACAAAATCGGTTTGTAAGGTGAGGTTTGGACTTACTTATATACTATTGAAAGACCTTATCTCTAGTTGATGTGAGATTTCAACTGCACTCCTCATATGCCGAGACTGCTCAATTCATGCCTGAGACTATATATTTAAATGTGCCCGATAAGCCAAACAATCTTGTTAGGATAGGTTCTGATATCATCTTAAGAAGTGGACTTTAAGTCTAACTCACTTTACAAAACTGACTTGTAAGGAGAGGTTTGTACTCACTTATATATTATTGAAAGACCTTATCTCTATTTTATATGAGATATCCAACACTTCATACACTCATTTAACTTGTAAACTACCTAAAAAATCAATATCATCATGTAAAGATAAAGTATATTTTCTTATTCAAGAAAATATCCTTATTGGATTTGACAATATCCAATCCGAAGAAAAATGAAAAATAAGTAAGGATCTTTAGTTTGAACAAGAACAAAGAACTTAATGTCAATTATATGTAGTTAATACAAAAAAGATAAGGGTATGTTAGAATGATGTCACTACATTCAAACCAACAAAATGACCAATAGACATTCCAACCAACAAAATGACCAATAAAGAATCAAAATGATAAGTGAATAAATAGTAATCATTTTTAAATTGTGTAAAATCATGTACAAGTTTCTATTTAGACTTATTTAAGTTGCAAACTAATCATTTTGTTGATATTTGTAATCCTGTGAAATAACTATGTATATTTCCTTAAACAACTCACAATTTAAGAATATATTAATTATATCTAGCTTTTATAGGCTACAATATTTTCTACCAACATCAGAACCTAATAAAAGTAAGTTCGGTTATTAGTGAAAAAATGTTAGATCAATTATAGATTATTGTGTGTACCTTTCACTACCAATTACAGGTGAGAACAAAATTCATACCCCCACACACATGTATTTGTGGGTAAAATTTATAACAGATAATAAATAGACGTCTTTAATGGATACTTATGCAGTGAAAGGCTGGAGAATCATAATTACCTATTTAATGATGGAATGCCTATAATATCATTGTGTCCAACTTATAGATAATCACTACTTTCTTAATATTGTTAGTAAATTTTATTTAAATATTTTTTAAAGAAAATCTAGTTATCAAAATGAAGTTATTAGATAGAGAAATATTAACTTTTTAAGAATTATTTAGAATTTGATATTGTTTTTAATTTATACTTATGAAATTGAGGTTGTTTTTAAAAAAGATTGATTTTTCAAAACTTATACTTTATAATACAACTTATTTAAATATGTTTTTTAGAAATATCAAATTTATTTACACTAATATTCTATTATGTAATTTTATTTGAATTATATTTTAAAATTATGTTATATTTTAAAGATTTTTTAGCTAATTTATTAAAAAAATGAAAATATCCACAAATATTGATGGATAATCACGGGTATAAAAAATTATGTGAATATTTTTTTTTCAAGTACTTAATGGGTGTCGAGACCAGTAATAGGATAGATCATCTTGATTTGTTGTGAACTAAACTATCAATATTGTATTTTATTGTATATAGTATTATTTATCTTTTAAGTAAAGGAACTAAAGACCAAATTATCTTTCAAAATATTAATCTCTTTAGCCATAACATTTCTATATTCAAGATGAGGAACTATTTGATAATAGAATTCAAACTCGTAGATAGTGAAAATTTGGTTGATAAAGATTTTACATTTTGAATGAGATAAGGATGTAAGGTGCTAGCATTAACAGTTATATAAATAGGATGTGATTGATTGAATATTGTAGATGATCTTTAAATAGAGATTTCAAATAAATTAAGACTCTATTTCAAATAAATTAAGACTTGACATTGATGTTTCATATGAATTGTAAGACTTATTAAATTAATGAATAATAGAAGTATTTAAGGGTAAATAAACATAATAGACAAAAGAATGATGATATCATCCATAAAAAATGAAACATCTCTAAAAAAAAGTCAGTAATTATTTCATGAAAGAACATATCACTTAAAATAAAAATTTGTTTAATCTTTAGATTGTAAAGTTTGTATCATTTGTTAATGAATGAAATGACACAATGAATAATTTATTCCTAAAGGAGGGAAAATTTGTTAAATAAGCTAAACATAAAAAAAAAAAAAAAACTTTAATAGGATTGAATCCACTTAAAGTTTGGTAAGATGGTTTTTCTTAGTAATATGGGATCTTAGTGATTAGGGAGGGACCGGTGGAGACCCACTCCATCCATCCAAAATTTGATTGTAATATGGATTAAAAAATAAAAGTAGAACTACATTCAATAAATAATAAAAAATAACAAAGATGATACTTTCTTTCTCAATATATTTCAAAAGTGGAAATGAAAAATAATATTTCAAATTACCAAATTCAAAATTTGAAATTCAAAGATAAGATTCCTAAAATGCATGGCTGAAAAATATTATTTTAAATTATATAATCCAAAATTGTTCTATACAAACATTTTTCTCATATCTTACATTTCAGAAATTGTTATATTTAATCTTTCGTAATATACAATATCTAACAACACTAAAACTCAAATTACTAATATAGATTATTAATTTAGAAAGAGGTTAAAACTCAAATTACTAATATAGATTATTCATTTAGAAAGAGGTTAAAATTGTATAGTATGGAAAAAAAAACTTAAAAAAAAAATCATACGTAATGTAAAAACAGGAAAACTCAAATTACTAATTTAGGTTATTCATTCTGAAACATTTTAAAATTATATAATATAGAATAAAAACTTTAAAAGAAAAACAAGGTATAATGTGTAAAAACACTAAGACTCAAACTACAATTCAATATTACTTAAAAAATATCATAATTGCACAATAAAAAAAACTAATTGAACTAGTATTAGACATATGAATGATACAACTATCATCCAAATCTGTCCCGATCTTAATAGAAAATTCTTACATTTGATTTCATACGAGTATGAATATAATATTTAATTTTATAAATTAAGTATATCAACTATGTACTTTTTCACCTCTTCTCAATACCCTTCTCAATATTTATCATTATTTTTGTGCTCTTCTTTATTTTAAATTACTAAAACATCTCTAATTTATTAAATAATCTAAAACAACTTAATTTTTAATTTATTTTTTAGTCAAACATTTGATCATATTTAACTTTTTTTTTATAATTATTTGACTCTTATCTAATTATTATTTAATATTTATATAATTATAATTTTTTTCTTTGATACTTGAGATTAGAAAAATTAAATATATATTTCTTTAACATTGAATACTTAGTAATTTTATGTTTTCTTTATTATTTTTTTATTTGTTATAAAAAATATTTAATTAATAATTAAAACAATAAAGAAACAACCACATACGAATACTAGTTCTCCAAGTGAAGGTGGGATAAAAATTTATTCTAATTAAATATAAGAATGAAAATATGTTTTTAAAATAGTTAAAGTCACACCTTTCCTCCTTCATTACCATAGTCAGACACCTTCATTGTCATGGTTAATATAAAATAAAACGGCAAATCCATTATTTTGAAAAAGACGCTTTCATTCAGCACCTCTATAATTTCGTGTTACATTTCATAGTATACATAAAATGTTACATTTCATAGTATACATAAAATGGTAAAAAATATTTAGGGTAAAATTTTATAACATTTGTGACCTTCTCCCAATTCGGCACCTCTATAATCTCGTCTTGCATTTCATGGTATACATAAAATGATAAAATTGTTCAAGGTAAAATTTTATACCATTTGTGCCCTTGCCCCCTATCTTTGTTCTGCAGAAGCCATAGTTGCACACCTCTGTCTGTTCCTGCACTTCTTCACTTCTCTTTACCTTGTATTTTTGCAATCTTGGAACACTATCATTATATACATCTCTCCCTAAACATCTGTGTTGTTGACCATAACAGTAGTTAAAGTTTGATGATAAAGTGGTTTAAACGGTTTAAAGTTTGATGATGAAGTGGTTTAACGGTTCCGGAAAATGTTCGTTGACTCAATTGGAAAGCTAAATTTCAAAATATATACAGAATTGAGAAAAGAGAGTTCCATTTAATATACAATTATTACATATCAGATATGTTAAGTATACGGAATTACATAATCTAATATATAAAATATATAAAATGTATATCAAATTATAAAATCCGATATACAATTAATCAAGATTGGTATATTAAATTGAATCCCCTCTTCTTAATCCGATATATATTTTGTATAACAAATTCTACAAGTTATTAATACATAGATTAAATCCACTCTTCTCAATCCAATATATGTTTTGTATACCAAATTCTAGATATATATTTTGTATAACAAATTCTACAAGTTATTAATACATAGATTGAATCCACTCTTCTCAATCCAATATATATTTTGTATACCAAATTCTAAATACATACCGGATGTAGAATCAGATTTATTAAAGTTTTAATTTTATTCATACTCATTTCTATCATTTCACCAAAACATTTGTGCTATTTAAAAAACTATTGATGCAGGCTGAGACTATGAAGGTGCAGTTTGAAAGAGGGGTTGAAAGAAACAAAAGCCCAAGAAATAATGGGTTGTATTCGACTTCTGGGTTATGCTCTGATTTAGGAATACGTAAAAAGATGTCATCTTCTATTCGTGTGGGAACATCCACACCCCAAAAAAGGTTTCATAAATCCCTCAATTTTCAAAGCAAAATTTAATACACTCCAAGGGTTTTCATTGTATTGACGTAAAAACAACCTAATGTATCTAATATCTCAATCCTAATGGTGTTGTCTAAAATAGCAATATGACGGAAGTAAAATTTAAAACGGTCTAAAATGGTTACTTCACATAAATTAAGATCCTAATAATCCCATTCTCATCAGTAAAAACAATGCTACGGAAATCAGAGAAGCCAAACAACAGTATGTGAAAGCAATTTCATCCAGTGGACTGGAGTAGGCTATGTAGCAGCTGCAACCAGTGCAGATCTAGCTCGTGTAAAAGAAGCAATGACCGATCCAAGCTGAAGCTTATCGTTGCACCCAAAACTTAATCTATACCTGGAAGAGATGAAATTTCATTCTCATTATCATAAGAGTTAATATAATTCCAAAAACACCAGAAGGAAGATACAAGCCTATTTTCCTTTGACCCATTACTGATTATTAAACTTTCATATTATACTTTACCCTTATTATCGAACTATCATGCAATGATGTCATCTTTAATACATAATGATTAATCAGATAAACAAAATTCCAGGGTGCAATTACCGTGTGACAAATTTTAGGTAACCACACAATCACTGGAAAGTGAGGAAATTGCAAAATGCAATGGGAGGAAAAAGAATAAAATGGGAAGGGAACGGGGGGAAGGGATAGAAGGAACCATATCTCTTCAAACCATTAGATTTCAGCCAATAAATGAGTTGTGTGGAAAAAAATGTATTGCTAGTCCACCTCTCTCCATAAATTATTAGAGATCCATAACATATTGATCTACAGGAGCCAAGCAGAACGAATATGACAAGCATTTTGGAGTGTATGAAGTGTAGCAGGTGCCTAAAGCATCATAACGTATAGGGTAAGTACTAGAAGCTCTTCTTATTTTCTGCAATTCTAAGATGTGCGTAATATAGTAAGATTACAAGCAACACATTTTTTACTATTTAACACTCCTCGTTTATGTAAAGTCTGGACAGGGTAAATCTGCTTTTAAGTTATGTTGACTATTAAAAGAGTTTTAATATCCAAGTGCCCAAGATATGGGAAAAAAGGAATAAAAAATTTTTGTTCTTTAAATCCTATTTAAAGGCCTTTCAAATAGTTGAACATATATTTTTTACAACGTTACATAAATGTTTAATGTAACTAACATCTGTTCATAGGGCAAGGCACGAGGAGAATAGCATGTTAGTAGAGAATAAATACATACTCTATGTCTGCCAAATCATTCATCAATTGTACTCGAACAGCTGAAGGCATCTTAATCTTAAAAACAAACCTGCAATAACAACAAAGTGAAAATACGATGGAAAAAATGTTGCCAAGATGTTGGAAAATCAGTATGATGCGTAAGACTCACATTATCACTTCTCTGATAATATCAACCAGCGCCAACCCTTTCCTGGTCTTCATTTCATCTATTCCTATTTAAAATTATCACCAAACAAAAATCATAAATTGCTTATAAATATTAAACACGATAATTAAGGCTAACAGGACATTCGGTACTTTTAAAGCTATCAGCAAATTGTTCGTTTAGAAGCCAGTAAGATATCTGTTCAATGTCTTTGGGCAATGGATTTCCAGTGCACAGGTAAACAGCTTCTTCTGTTATCTGCTGAGTAGCCATATGTGTTGACTGCAAAAAATTAAAAACAGAATGTCATTTGCAATCCATTGTTAAAAAAAAAAAAGCTCAAGATATAATAATTCATAACACTTTTCCCATGATTAAAAACCATAAACTGGTACTTGTCCTTGACATTTGAGTACAAGATGAATGAAGAAATCATGTGAGCCAAAATTTAAGAATGCTAACCGGCATTTGGATCTAAAAAGAAAATGAGAAAAATAAAAATGAGAAAATTACTTCTCTACACATTCAGTCCAGTCCCTAGTACATTATGTGTTTCCTTGCTTTTCTTTACACACTAAAAGTTCATAAATAAGCAAGACATCTATAACATTCACAGAAATTGCACACTATATAGCTTCCTCAGCTATGATAGAAAAAGGTCATAACATCCAGTATAAGCCATGCTTTACCAAAAAAGGAATTATCATTTTCATCAATTTAGTTGGCACTTGCAGAAACACAAATTACACTGTAATACATACACAAATAATCAGTACATTTGTGGAAAATTATCGACTAACCGGATCACTCAAGCACATATTCGGATGACACTTTATGCCAAGAATTCTACAATATATATATATATATATATATATATATATATATATATATATATATATATATATATATATATATAATTATATATATATATATATATATATATATATATATATATATATATATATATATATATATACACAATCGTATATATATGCATACATATACACAATCGTATCTCATGTCTTATAATTTTCAATTTAGATGTATCATTGTGTATCTGTATCTGTGTTTCATAAATAACAAGAGTACATTGTACAGTGTCAAATCCTATGAAAAGGGACAGAGGGAAACCAACAAACATTGAGAAAAATTATCAAGAGATGTCATAGTGAAAACAACCTTGAAAATTTTATTTTGGACCTAGCACAATAAATCTATTATTGTTGTAAACTTGTAATGTATATTGCTCGTCATTAAAGTAGGAAATTTTCAAGCAAGAATCACACACTTCAAGAGTTTTAATTTTTAGATCATGTTGCATGGATAGTTCTTAAGAAATAAACTTTAAACCTAACTCAACTTTACAAAATTAGTTTACAAGATGAGATTTGCACGCAGTTATATATTATGGAAAAGTCTTATATCTAGTTGATGTGGATTCTCCAAAACACCTCTCACGCCAAGACTGTTCAACTAATACGTGAAATTATATATATTTAAAAGTGGAAAGATAGACCCTACAACTTTGTTAGGATAAATTCTGATACTATCTGAAGAAGTGAATTTTAAGTCTAACTCAATCTTACAAAACCGACTTTTAAAGTGAGGTTTGCACTCACTCACTTATATACTATTGAAAGACATCTTTAGTTGATGAGAGATCTCAAAGAGTATTCATTATCTAAGCTAACGTGCCAAAATTAATAATTGCCATGTCAACACTTCATCATTTAAGACCCTAACCTCCCCCTTCTTTTTTTTTTTTTCTTTTTTTGTTATATGATTCATGTAAGCGTTCATGAATATAACTGTGTACTTCTACACACATCTCAATATGTACAACACTGAAAGCAGTAGAAGGGTAGAACAAAAACAGTATAATATCATTACCAAAATGGAGTTTGATTCTATATAATGGATACAATTAATCCTTAACTTGAAAAAAATAATAAACATCAAAATAAAAGGGCTAGCTGAGCTAGATTTGTGTGTAAGAAAATTGAAGGCTATTTACCTGAAGAATATTCAAAGCCTTTCTCATATCACCATTGCTAAGACGAACAAGGGCTACTAAGCCATCTTCTTGAACATCAAGCCTAATCAAATAACAAAATGCCAAACATCATATTTTATGTTATTAAGTCAAAAATTGAATCACAACATTACAAATCTTTATTATAAAATTATAAATACAGTGAACCAATAACATGGGCACAGATGCGAGATGCATTACAGTAGATTAGCGTGTACAACCAAGTTGCACAGAAATTAGCACCTTATAATTCTATTTACTCATTCAAAGACAGTATCCAATCCAAATGGTGAGTGTTACTGCATTTGTAGCTTAATTTTTCTTAGAAAACATACCTACAGGACTCCTAAACAACCTAAAAATCTAAATTGAAGTATAGTTTGTGTTAAACAATTTGACCATGCTCAGTAACTAAAAAGAATGGAAGTGCTTCCGGAATTTGAACACTTGCAGTTGAACTGTACGAACAGTTACAGAGAGATACACACAGGTCTCACTAAGTTTAAAACTGAAGGACTTTGATGGGCTCTTTATTCCTCTTTGACCGTGCCTATGATTCAATTATCAGTAATCACTAGAGTATATAATATCCCTTTTGATGGATTATTTCATTATACATATACAAATGAATCTAGGCATCAAAACTAACATTAACACATACGACCATCATTTTTTTATATGAAATAAAAGTTCAAGCTAAATTTCACTATGTATAGCATTTAGGATTACAAATTTATATTTGGAACATTCAGACCTTTTACCTAAAAAACTGAAGAAAAAGAAAGATGCAACCCTCTTAGAGAAGAACTGTTTCAAATAGGGTAATCACTACAGTCAAATAAAAACATATTACAATAGCCTTCTATAATGAACTGAATGCAGATGGATGTATAAGCCATAGTGTAAGGAAAAGACGGGAAGTGCATTTTCTCCCCTCCCAGACCCTTCCCTCTGAACAAACTGATATCCGACAGAAGCTGAACTTTACTTAGCACATGAAATACTATTAATCACCAGCTTTCAGAAGATAAATTATTGAAAAACGTTAAAATATGAACAAAATAAATTCAAGCTCCGAGGATAAGCAATGAAAGCTTCATCTGTTTCATGATCATTATGTTGGCACTCAATATGCACAAGTGTTCAACTAGCCTAGAGAATATAATTATATAATTCAACAGAGAAATTCATAAAAAAGATTCCAGATGATTTGAGAAAATAAAAAAAGGAATACATGACTCCAGCTACCACATAAAGACTGGATAATACAGAACAGGAAGCATACCCTTCAGCCTTAATAACATGTTTCAGTCTTTCAGTGACATGGACGGCATCAAGAGGGGCAAATCGAAACCGAGTGCATCTAGATTGAAGTGCAGGAATAATCTTGTTTACATGATTACAGATAAGAGCGAACCTGGTGCTTTTTGTATATTTCTCAATCACTGCATGAAAAGGAGATAAGGGCACTATAACTCACGAAACTACATTGAAGCTGCATTAGAGTATAAAAATTAGTGCACACCTCTACGTAATGCAAACTGGGCATCCTTTGTCATGGCATCTGCTTCATCTAACAATACCAGTTTTACAGAGGACTTAACACTGAACAGAGTTTTAGATGGTCAGTTTAAGGCAAACTTGCAGCTTCGGTCCACTTCCACAACAATAAACAAAAAGGAAATGTCCAACTTTGGTTACACTTTTGTTGATCATTCTAACTTCCAAATCAAAAAACACATCAGCACATGCAAGCAAAAGAAAAAAAAAAAGGACAGAAAACAAATACAAAATACAGTAGCAAAGGCCTTCGAAAATCAGAACCATCACAACTGAAAATTAAAATGAACAAAAAAGAATTATATAAATGTCCTTGTATTGCCTATAATGTTTTATGCGGTAATATCTGCATCAGGAACAGAAATTGTATGCAAAAATAACTACCCTAGTTATCCACCACTCAGTGAGGGATTTATGTTAAAAAGGTATGAGTCAAAATATGCAGTGCATATTTCAATAAAATATTGCAAGATTAGCAGCACCCTGCAGAATAGAAAATAATAAGGAGAAGAGTGGGAGCAAATTTTATCACCTAAACTAAAATTTTTAAAGAAATAGATTTGCAGGAGATGTAGGACCAGACAAATACCGAAAACAAAGGAGAATACTACAACCTCTGAATTGACCAATGGACTAGTACGTGAAGTAGAAGAAATACACTATGCAGAACCCAGAAAATGAGTAACACGGAACAGGAAACACAGGGAGCATAACCAAACTAGAAATTTCTGAAGCTTTCAAGTTCAACTGTAGTGAACTATATTTCTAACTAAAGCAATCACCACATAACAAAGTAACTCGAAGAAATATCAATTTAACAGCCAACTTGAAATCAGACAAACCAACAACACAAACTACAGAAAACAGTTCTTGTGGTCGTGAGACAGCAAACACATGTATGAGGTATTAAGATGAGTACAAGTAGGGGAATAAAGGACAGAGAAGACAACCCAAATGATAAGCTCTGAGTGCTAGCAAAATCTTGAATCTGCTGTCGCACGACCTCAATTCCTCTGTCATCTGATGCATTGAGCTCCAAAATCATATTGGGGAAGCGTGAACCATACAGTTTGCGTGCCACAGCGAGAATGGTTGATGTTTTGCCCGTTCCAGGAGGGCCATACAATAAAAGATGCGGCAATCTGTTCTCTGTGGTCAGCCTATCAACTACACAGCAAATTAACAAACAAAGAACAACGACCCATCAACCAAACGCCAACAGACATTGGATACATGAAAATAGATTACAAATGTACAATTACATGCTCCTTTTAATTTCCTGATTTTCACTAAACCAAGTTAAATATGAAACACGAGAAAGATAAAAACAAAGATATATCGTTCCCTCGCTAACCAGTTTGTACAATCCAACTACTACACTTCCACCACTCCCATATACCTAAAACCCTAAGATGAGGACAGGTGGGAAAAAACTCAAATCAAAATAAGAAAAATAACCTAAACTGTAACAGTGAAAATTCCATTATCGAGCTCCTGACGAACAACTTTAACCATAAACCCTAGAGATAAAAAGGTGGAGATAGAGTCTTACTGGTATCAACAATGTCACGGTGAGCGGCCACGTCGTCGAGGGACTGAGGGCGGTATTTTTCGACCCACGGAATGGCGTTGTCGAAGGCGGGAAGGTCTCCGGCAACTATGACACCTTCGCCGGCGGAGTGTGTGTGGTCATCGCTGTCGCTGTCGATATCCATGGGATGGGTCGTCATTGATCGGCCAATGATTCTAAACACTCTTCCTCAGAAGTGATAATAGTGAGTGCTGCTTTGTGGCGCCAAATACATATTCAGTCATTCTTGGGGATTCGGACCCGACGAAGTTGGTATTTCTTCTTTTCTTACTTCTAATTTTAATATATTATGTTGGTATTTTATTAAATTAATATACAAAATGAAATAAAACTCCGTAACATAATTTTAATTGTATGTGTGGTGTGGTTGTGAGGTATAAAAATATATATAAAAAATAAAAGAAAAAGTAAAGGTAATAAAATGGTATGGTCTTATACGTTTGGGTCCGGCTTGCCGTTGGTTAAAAATTTTGACCCGCCAAAGAAAGGGTTAGCATACTGCCAATTTCTTTTTAATTTTTGTTTTCTAAGTTAGATATATTTCAAAAGTTGTTTCTCTCTCTATATATATATATATTAAATTACTTCACTATAATGATTAACTTAATTTATAAGTATTTATAGTATAAGTTGCAATATTGTAACATATTTTTTTAAAAATAATATAATATAAAAAATTAATCTTTAAAACTATCTTTTATTCTAATTTTTAATTTGAAAAATGGGTTGATAAGTCAACATGTTACTTTACTTAGGTGAGGAGGGATCTATGAGTCAATGCTCACTTTGTTACCTTTATTTACAATTAGATATCATGCATGAAAACATGTAATCTGTCATTACTTACTTACTTTACAACTATTTCAATAAAACTATCATTCACGTTAATTAATACAACTTTTGAAACACTAAAATATTACAATGAATAATAATTTGTCAACATTTTTTATTAGTGCTAAAGGTACTAAGAAGATTTATATATTTTTTGTACAATTTTTTCTTCAATACACTTAAATAAGAATTGTGGATAACTTGATGAATTTAAGTTTTGATGAAGTTAAGTTGTAAATCATACATGACCTACCTCAAATTATATGGATTTTTGACACTTAACAATTTGTTATCCTTGCCGTGATCATGATTATATCATGTTATACAATATTATTAACACTAAAAAATTACTATTTGTGAAAGTAATTGAGATATGACTTTATTGATTTAATATTATAATTGTTTTTTTTAGCTCATACAACCTTTTTTAGTGAAATTGTTAAGATGACACAAGTTTTTTATTTATCACACAATTAAGCTTGTTAATATAAGGGATTTCCCTTTTAGTCCATTACTGTTATTAGTCACCTCATCCTCCACCTTTGTAATCTCCATATTGTCTTTGAATTTGACCTTCTTATTTGTTTATATCATAACTCATGTTATCACTTTCTATAAAACAAGTCAGTATCGTAGATTGAATGAGATATTTGAGATATCTCAAACTCTATCTTGTTATTTCCTTTTTTTACAACTTAGTGTTTTCTTCAAGTTATATATGGTTTGAAACTTTAACTCTTCACTCTATATTTTAGGAGTTTTGGTATATAAGTTGTTCAAAAGAATCCCATTTGTAACCCTATCATCGTGGTGAGCATTGTCACCTTTGATGAGAGATCTTGTAAAAATAAGTAACATCTTAGTGAAAGCTCCATAAATTTACGAAGGGGTTCTAAGCTCTCCTGTATAAGATTTTCCAAATTCACTAAGGTTACAACATGAAATCAAGTGATTATAAATCAAGTTTGTTTGTCATCAAAATTCATAAAGAATCAACTAAGTTATTGAACTAGTCATAATATCATTTTAAAATTACTCCTTTAAGATATTCAATGTGATGAGTTACATATTAAATTTTAAATAAGAAATATCTTCATAGACTTTCTTATTCATGTATTGGTGTACTACTCACATGTGTTTATTCTATTATTTTATGCATTTGCATGCCATTTTTTTCTATACCTTTTATATAAACTTTAATGCTATTAATAAGTGAGGATTGATTCATCTCAGAATTGATGAACTTTGATAAGATTTAGTTTATTGTTAACACCATTAATTAGCGTGACAATGAAAAATTTTGCTTTTACTTAATTTTGATAGTATTTTTTTCAAATTAATGATGAGGTGAAATTTTTATACATATTAAGATGTTGACTTATTAAAGAAATAATTATGTTAACATGACAAGATGATAGAAACATAAAAAAGGTTCACCTTAGAAACAATATTTTAGCATTTTAATTCTAAAATTCAAGTGAGTAATAATGATGTATATAAAGAGAATGAATACATAAATTTCTACACGATATTCTTTATTATATAGCTTTTCAAAATTTGTTATCACTTACAATCTATTTATTTATTTATCGAGTTTCTCTCTATATAATAATATATCTAAATATATGTATAGATACCATTGTCATTTGTAATATTGGGGCATTTGTTTATATTTTGTTTTACCTTTTAAGATACGAAATTCGTATAATTAAATTTACCAATATAAATGATATAACTCAACAATGTTCAAACTAAAAATAGTTAAAAAATGATGAAATTTGTGTTAAAAAAAAAAGTCTAACGTGAAAAACTTTGGTTGTTTGAGATTTACTTTTTATGCTATTTTCACTTGTAGTCCTTTATGGTCTGAAATACATGTCATTTCACAACCTTCATCTAAACAAAATGTATTGCTTTCAACACCCTATCAGAATATGTGAATGGACATTTATAGTCTTGTTAATGAAGACAAAAGAGATTAGGATACTTCGAAAAATATTTTTCAAAACAGATTGAGTTGTGTGGGTGTAAAATCTCTTACGGAAAACATTTTCTGTAAGAGATTTTTATATTATGAAAAATATTTTTTGTAAAAGGGTTTTGTGTTGTGAAAAATGTTTTTCGTAAGAGATTTTTTTATTATAGAAAACGTTTTTCATAAGAGGTTTTTGTATTATAGAAAATGTTTACCGTAAGAAAGTTTTGTATTATGAAAACGTTTTCGGTAAGAGGTTTTTGAATTATGGAAAATATTTTTCGTAAGAGGATTTTGTATTATGAAAAATGTTTTCAATAATAAGTTTTTGTATTAGGGAAAACATTTTTCGTAAGATGGGTTTGTATTATGAAAAATATTTTACGTAAGAGGATTTTGTATTATTGAAACCCTCTCTTACAGAAAACCTTCCCCGTAAGTCACTTTCCCACTTTCATCCCCATTATGGAAATGCTTCTCCATAAACATTTTTTCCACCCCCGCACCACTACAGAAATAGTTTTCTGTAAGATGATTTCTCACCTCTGTAGCCTCCTAAAGATTTTGTTTTTCATAACGAAATCCCTTCTAACCTATTTCAACAATCCCTCTGCAGTTATTAAAGCATCCAAACATAATTTCACTTACCTCAAAATGCTGTCAAACAACCTTCTCTTCAACTATCGACGTCCGCCACCACTGTCGTTGCCGGAAAATGTAGCTGCAATTGTAGTATATTATATGACTGATGGAAACAATTGGAGGGTGCAGGAAGCAATTGTCAAGAAAGTATAGTAATTAAGGAGGTGTATTTGACACTTTGAAATTACCTGTCCGGCCCAATTCAAGCGTCCAAAATTCCCCCCAAGTTCCCTCTCCTTCTTCCTCTTCTTCTTAGTGTACTTCTGTGTTCCGAACCATGCTTCGGGGTCTTTCGATCCAACGCACCCACACTCATCACTCTCAATCTCTCTTTCGTCTTCTCAAACGGAACCACTTTCACTTCCGGCCACGAGGTAACAAAACGATGCCGTTTCGGTCTCCACCGAGGTCGAAACTATCAACCAAGCTCCTCAACATAACCATATCTTCGATGTGCAAAGCGAAGCAAATATCCAAAGCCGAATCCGTAATAACCGACGGCATAAGAATCGGCGTGCTCCCCGACGCGGTCACGTACAACACCCTAATTGATGCCTACTGTCGTTTCGCTTCCATCGATGTCGCTTACTCAGTCCTTGCGCGAATGCGCGAAGCAGGGATTCCACCCGACGTCGTTTCCTACAATTCGTTAATCTCCGGCGCCGTCAGAAAGTGCATGCTCTCTAAGTCCCTCGACCTGTTCGAGGAAATGCTGGCGTGTGGCGTAACCCCCGACGCGTGGAGCCACAACATCCTAATGCACTGTCTCTTCAAGCTCGGAAAGCCCTACGAGGCCAATCGCGTTTTCAAAGAATCCGTTCTCCGCGGCGAGGTTCACGCCACCACTTACAACGTCATGATTAACGGTCTCTGCAAGAATGGCTACGTCTCCCACGCCTTGAACCTATTCAGGAACTTACAGAGGCACGGTTTCGCGCCTCAGGTTTTGACCTACAACGCGCTTATCAACGGGCTCTGCAAGGCCAACCGGTTGAAGGACGCGCGGAAGGTGCTCAAGGAGTTTGGGGAATCCGGTTACGAACCGAACGCGATTACTTACACCACCGTCATGAAGTGCTGCTTCCGGTGCGGTTATTTCGAGCAAGGGTTGGAGATTTTGTCGGAGATGAGGAATTTAGGGTTCACGTTTGACGGATTCGCGTATTGCACGGTGATCGCGGCGATGATCAAGACTGGCCGGATGCGCGAGGCGGAGGAGATAATGGATATCATGGTGAATTCCGGCATTCGGCCGGATCTCGTGTCGTATAACACTTTGATTAACCTTTATTGCAGGCAGGGGAGGTTGGAGGATGCATTGAAATTGTTGGATGAGATTGAGGAGGAGGGCTTGGAGTGTGATCAGTACACGCATACTATTATTGTTGATGGATTGTGTAAGGCTGGTGATTTTGATGGTGCTCAGAGGCACTTGAATTATATGAATACATTAGGGTTTGGATATAATTTGGTTGCGTTTAATTGTATGCTTGATGGCTTGGGGAAGGCTGGGCATATCGATCATGCTGTGAAATTGTTTGAGGTGATGGAGGTGAAGGATTCGTTTACTTACACTATATTGGTGCACAACCTTTGCAGGGCGAGGAGGTTTCTTTGTGCCTCAAAGGTGCTGGTTTCGTGTTTGAAATGTGGGTACCAGGTATTGAGGGCCACTCAGCGGGCGGTTCTTGATGGCCTCCGGAGTATTGGGTTTACTAATGAAGCGAGGAAGCTTAGGTCGAAGATCAGATTGGCACGGCTTATGAGTTGATTGTGTGGCAGTTGCTGTAAAGAATTTTGGACGTTCAGTGATTATTGGAGGGACTTATGTTGGACTGAAGTCAGCCAACAAAAGAATGGTACTCTGATATGTCGGTCGCACAGTTGATAATCAGCATAGCTGTTGTTCAAAAGGAGTCTATTACCCTTGTGCTGCAAGAAATTTGGTATGTTATTATTTAGGGAGGCTAACTGGTATATTGTTTTTGAGTCTTGCTCGATAAATGCCTCTTATTGTACTTGCTGAGCAATGTTGACTTATGGAGCTCTTCTGAACCAGATGGAAGCTAATACGATAGTGCACAAGATTCTGATTGGAAGCCAAAATTGCTTGTTGAGGGGGTTGATCAAGGCTAGAGCTACATATCAGGTATGCTTACATTGCATCAATTACCTTGGTTACTGTTTCACGTAGATTTGAAATTTATTTATTGGCTGAAAAATGAGGTGTAATGTATCATGCAAATAGTTGAAACAAAATGGTGACGTATAGCTTGAGAAATATTGTTTATGTTATTACCTTGAGATTCAGATTATATTACAACCACTATATGTTATGCTCATGCTCTGTAGTTGCTACAGAATTTGGGTCATTAGTCACACTTGATCTGCGATTAGATAACTAACGATATAAAAGGGAAAGCAGTTGACTAGGGCAATTGAGGATCCATCTCCCAATTTGTTGGAAGGGTCCAAAGCCTTTGAAATCTCGACATGATGTCACTGGCAATTTAAGCCACCGGTACTCAGCTTCACAAATTCAAAGAATTCGTTGCTGCAAGTACACCACCAGAAGCTTGTCTAATTGTCACTGCGAGCACCTTTCAAGGCTATGATGAGTCTATGAGCTACATCACTCTCTCTCTTTAACGAAAGGAATAAAAGAAATTATGTGTCTACTGTCTGACATTCTGCCCTTTTCCAGAAACATGGTCTGCTTCAGAAACATGGTCTGCTTGGGGATTCTAGACGGTGCTGAAATAGGATAGGAAATATTAACATCATTGAAGGTGAGAAATATTAAATACAAATAAAAACTACGAAGTATAAGGAAGTCTTAACTGTTATTTCTCATTTTAGCTTGATTGTAGTGCATTTTCTTTTGCTCTTAACAAATCTCTCTTTATAAGATAAGATAGTGATTTGTGACAACGAGAAACATCAGATTAGACGGGCCTCTGCATATTTTGATATACTTTCCAAGTCATAAATCAGTCTAATGTTGAGACTCTTGATAGAGCTTTTTTCAACTTACGCAGATGTTTATTTCTGTTTGCTCTGCATGTCATTCACGAAGGAGAATGAATACACACAAAATAATTCTAAGGATATTCATAACGTGGCCAAATCTTAAGTAGATTGTAAAAAATGGTCGGAAAACAAAATTATAAAACAAAAGAAAAGAAACTACTATTGATTTGAATGAATTGAAATTTTAAAATCTAATACAATCCAATATAACTAAAACTCGTCATACATAAATTTATTTGTGAAATTAAAATTTCATGTATTCTTTTTATGTATAATATAGGGTTAAATTTGTTATTTTGTCCCCGAACTATTTTTGGAAATTGTATTTCATCCTTAACTAAAGCATATATATCTTTTGTCCCTACACTTCATCTAAGTCATGTAAAATATACTCACCTGCAAATGGCATTAAAAGTGTTTCTCATGTAACAATGGAGTTTCACAAAGGACTATAATATAACCTCCACATGGATTCTGTATTGTTTGTGTGTTTTTGTGCATTTTACTTTGAAATGATATGTTTCTAGATGTTTTATTACTATTGTGCTTTAGGTTTCATGTCCTTCTCCTTCTTCTCCTATGTGACTAGAGATATTGTTATCTCTTTCGCACCAATGACAATTCATATTGTTGTCAATTATATTATCGTTCTTCTCCTTTGTGATTAGCGAAAACATTGTCTTTTATGCACACGCAAACCGGTAAGTTTTAATCTTATTATTATTCTCCTTCTTTCGGTTTTGAAAGCGAAAAGGTTAATCTTTTCCAAAATCTCATATGCTTATCCGAAATCTCATTGAATTTGTTAGGTTATGCTTGGCTGCTAAAATCCTAGTATTGTTCATCTCAATCTATACACAAGAGTTGTGGATCAAAATCTATAGCAACATCATCTTCATTTTCATGTTTAGGACCGAAACTTTGTGCTTATGGAAAAAATTGACTCTAAAAGCAAGCACATTGAAGAACAAAGAAAGAATGCTTAGAGATGTAGAAACTAGGGATTAAGAAAATTTAATGTTACTATTGGATTTAATCCAAATAATTTTCCTTGTAATGCTTTTTGTTAATTATTTGTAGTTTTGATTGAAGACTCATTTCTATTGTAACTACTTTCAATTAGTTGTTGAAGCGGAATCTAAAATTGAACCAAACCCAAAAGCGGTTGTTTTTGTTAGTGCCAAATAATAGAGGAATTTGTAAGGAAGAATGCTAAGTTGAAGAGAAAATTAGAGAAAATGAATGTGTTTTGTTTCATATTTCTACTAAAGAACAATTCTATTATGTAGTATGTAATGTTTTTTTATTTAAGTGCAATAACCTTGTATTGAAATAGTTGTGTTGAATAAAATTGTATTGAAACAATTAATGTTTTCGGTACTTGTTTTCACCTTTTAAGTACAAGTTTCCTTGTGATATTATACTTTTAGGGCTAGTCAATGAAATCATTTTTAAATTAGGATTGTATTAGGTAATACATTTGAATAAGTAAAATGAAAATAGTAATTCAAGTGATTAGTTCTAAATAAAGAGATTTCAAATTAATACGAATCTTCTCCACAATTGAGTAATACAAGTTGTTCATAATTATCTCTTAAAGTAAAAGTCGGTGGAACCTTGAATACAACACAACAAAAGTGCATAAAAAATTGTCAAAATAACATATTGACTAGCTAACTGCCTAATCCAAAAGTTCAAAAATGGCAATGTAGGCCTATGACTCAAACTAAACATTACAACTCCTAATAAATTTTTACATGTTCTACTGAAAGAATTTAGTTGAACTCATTTGAGAGCCTAAAATTGGTGACTCCATATTAGTCTGAGTTCTTTTCCTTCCTTTCTTTGTTCCTCTGTTAGACTTGGTTGATCTGGAATTCATCTTCCGTGTTGATTGAGTAGATGTGGATGTGATTTAGTCTATCATTTCAGAGGTAGAACTTTTACTTACTTCTCATTCCAGTTTTAATTTTTGGTTCTTCATTCCCCCCTGCACATATAGTATAATAGTAGAAATTAACATATAATATTGTAAACATTATCATTATTATATCTGCAAGGAGTTTATTATCTGTACAGTCTTTTTGGTTTCATTTCTAGGTGACTTTCTGCAACCTTACCATATTTCTGACGTATGTTATACTTCATGATAGCATTTTTTCTACTGACTTTTGAATGACTTACATTTGTTTATTATATTGGAGGTATGATTTCTTGTGCATTTGTTTTTTGCCACAATTGTTGTCCATTTATGGGAGAAATTTGTTTCTTGAAACAAGCTTCATGTGCATCCCTCTAATAATATCTATGTACATAATCTTCAGGTGGTTCTAACTAATAGTTAATTGCAACATGTCTGCAAGATATACACACTAAGTCTAAAAAATAAGATGTGCAAGTATGATCCTTGAGGTCAACTACAAATTTTTCCATGGTGAAAATCCTGAGTAGCTTCAAACTTACAATATATAGGCCAAACAACTATCCAATCTCCATTTTTCTCAACTTCCCTATCTAACTTTTTGATTTGGCTTTGACCTTACATTACCAAAATATTTAGATAATGTTTCCCTCAAACTAGCAAATCTACTCATTAAATATATCATAATCCACTCTATCCTTGTGATATTGGTTTATCTCTAGCTAACAATATTGTTCATAAGGACATCACACCTAGGGTAGAAACTAAAAACATACTTACACCAACATTTATAGGGAATTGAATTAACCACTGATTGCTTATTCATTTACCTTTTTCAGCGCTTCTATTTTTGCATCTCATGCTTAATAGTTGGTTGCATTTGCAGTTGTCATCATCAGTATGAGTACTCTTCCTCCAAATTTTTTCTTCTAATTGCTATAAAGATGTCTTAAGACAAAACCTATGCTTGTAAAATTTCGTCAAAAACTGGCATAAGGCCCTGCAAATAAATAAGTAGTAATTAATGTATATTTTTTAGTAATCATAATCATTAGTAATTATACATTCAAAATTTTGTACCTTTTGTTGATAAAATATAAGCACACAATGGTTGGTTTGGATATTACCAATATTCTCTAATAATAATCTAAGGAACCATCTCCAAGTTTATATTCTCTCATTTTCCACAGTTGCAAATGTAAGGAAGACATCTTGGTAATTTGGATCTCTTTCTAGTGCCACCAACAATTGGCCATCATATATTGTTTTAAAGTGTCACCCGACAACACTGATAAAAGGTTTACAACCGTAAAAAAAAAAAAAAAAAACTTTCTTGCAATGTGTTTGAAAAAGTAATTAATGTATCTTTTGTAATATTCATAATCATTAGTAATTATGCAATCAGAAATTCTGTACCTTTTGGTAATAAGATACAAACATTCAATAGTTGGTTTGGATATTACCAATATCCTCTAATAATAATCTAAATAAGATACAAACACCCAACGATGGTTTGGATATTAACGATGGTTTAAGTGCAATTTCCTCTAATAATAATCTAAGGAACTATTTTCAAGTTTCTTTGTTCTCGTTTTTCACAATTAAAAATGCAAGGAGGAAAGCATGGTCATTTGGATGTCTTCAGCAACAATTGGCCACCATATTTTGTTTTCAAGTGGCTGAATAAAAGGTTTACAGACACCTAAAAAATCCTTCCGTACAACGTGTTTTGATGGTTGCAAATATAGAAAATGAGGACAAAGAAACTTGGAGATGATTTCTTAGATTATTAGAGAATATTGGTGATATTCGAACCAATCACCGAGTGTTTATATCTGATCAACAGAAAGAATACAATTTCTAACTATATAATTATTGAACAAGATACACTAATTACTATTTAATTATTTGCAATGCCTTATGTTGACAAAATTTTACGAAGTGTGGAACATAAGTTCTGTTCAAGACATCTTTCTAGTGATTTCAAGAAGAAAGATTTGAGGGGGTTAATCATATGAGATCATGACAGTTGCAAAACCAACCTACTAAAGCATAAAGCATGAGATGCAAAAGTGAAAGAGTTGAAAAAAGTTAATAAAAAAGCTTGTCAGTGGTTAATTTCAATTTCCTTTTAAATGTAGGTGTGAACATGCTTTTAGTTCCTACCCTAGGTGTAATGTCCTTATAAATAATATGTCATAATTCTTTAACAGTACAATATTGTTAGTTAGAGATAAACCAATGATTCCAGTGATGGAGTGGATCAGAACCTATTTAATGAGTAGATTTGCAACTTTGAGGGAAAAAATATTTAAATGTCCTGGTAATGGACGAGTTGTTCCTACACCCTAATACATTCTTCCTATATCCTAATAAAAAAATTAAATACCACAATTGTCCTTATACAAAAATTGGATGACACTTCATCCGGTTGTCATTTAAAGAAAAATTAACAACCGGATTAAATGACAACCGGATGATCTGCTCATTCGGTTGTTAATTTTTTTTCAAATGACAACCGGATGGAGTGTCATCCGGTTCTCATTTGAAGAAAAATTAACAACCGGATAAACAAGCTGTCCGATTGTCATTTGAAAAAAAATGACAATCAGATGGGGTGTCATCCGGTTGTCAATTTTTTTTTCAAATGACAACCGGATGAAGGTGTCATCCGATTCTCATATAAGGGCAATTGTAGTATTTAAATGTTTTATTAGGGTGCAGGAAGAATGTATTAGAGTGCCGGAAGAATTCTCCTGGTTAATGCCAAAGCCCAGGAAAATGCTACATAGGAAAATTGAAATGGGCTACTTGTTTGGTATAGACATGATAAGTTAGAAGTTACTTAAGTTTTACCATAGACAAATTTGTAGTTGATCTTAAATATCATGTTTGTACGTGTTATTTTTTAGACTTAGTGAGTATACTTGTAGACACCTTGTTAATGTAATTAATTATAATTAGAATAGCCTAAAAATTATGTACATAAATGTTATAAGAGAAATGCATATCGAGCTTGTTATAAGGAACACGTTTCTTCCCTAAAAACCACTTGTACTCCAATATATAAGACACCTCCAAGAAGAATGAATTAAAAAAACTAAGAAAGGAAGTTGGTAGAAATGTATTGTAGACCTAGCAGAAAAATTACTTTATGAAGTGTAGTACATATTAATAATATGATAACAATAGAGGAAGTTGTAGAAAGTCACATAAAAATAAGAAAAATATATTACACAGGTATGAAAATATAATAATGTTATTTTGCAATAAATATCAATAGATATTCCTTTCATATACTAAAATGAATCATGATTATTGTTTTCTTATCATCTCATTTTTTTTGGTCAAGGTTAGTGTTATCTATCAATTAGTTTTTTTATTAACATCAATAAAAATTTGAAATTATTTTTCATCAATGTTATTAAAAAGTAGATTGGAAATATTTCTTGATCATTAAAAAATTATATATCAACACATGTTAACTAAGATCTTTTCTGGATGTCATATGATTGATGGGATGAATATTTTTAGGATTGAAGTAGTAATTTATGTATTATTTATTTTTATATTTGATGGTAACTAAACCATTTATTTAATTTGTTTAATAAATTTGAATAGTTTTATCAAAATAAAATATGTAAAAATCAAATAATATAAAATAAAAACAATTTAAATTTAATGTATTTGAACTTTTAAAAATTTGTAAAAAATTTCTATATTTTTTTTCACTGTGAATCAAACCTGATCCAATCAATTAACTGATTTTATCATGAATAGTTAGATTCACAAGGAAGAAAATTGATAGATATATCATTTGTTTTACTATATTGTACTATTTCAGTACGAAACTCTTTAATTTGAGCGACGCCATATTTTAGTTTTTCAAATTTTTAAGTCAAATAAGTTTATTTTTAAAAGCAGGCAAATTTGTCTTCCTTATTCTTTTTCTTCTGTCTAAAACATTTAAATTATCATTTTCCATCTAAACATTTTGGAGTTACAACAGATTTGAAATAAAAACAACTTTATGTGTTTACAAGTAAAAAAAACATAAAATTTGAAAGATTTTTTAGAACTTTAGCGTTTTTCGTTGGTGAAATTTTGAGAATGTTTTTATTAGCTAGCAAAATTGCTAACGGATAGAAATAAGCTTGAGAAAAATGTTTAAAACAATTTATTTGTCAATTTTGAAAAAATTGGAGCGAGAAAATGACAATTTTAAGATTTCAAGTACAATAAAATCGATGTAATAACTAAATTTGTTTTTTTTAAACCTATTTTACTAAAAGTAACAAATTAATATTATTAACTTTATAAATATATTATATACAAATATGTGATATGTTTATTTCACAAATAAAGTTTAAATTATACCATATTAGAAAATTCCATTCGATAAATTAATATTTTTTTACAATTTGATTTGTTTAATTTTGCTTTTCGACTCATTTTTTTTACAGTTTATGTTAGATTCGACCTCTGTATTAATATCCTTACACATACTTTTGTATGCATACATTTTGTAAATGCGCATTGTATCTTATAACAACAGAATTATAGTTTGAACCAAAAAAGAAAATATAGTAACATGTTAAAAGTGAAAATATGTATAGATTATGTTGTGCGATATATACGGGATTGTATAAGCTATCCCAACCATTTTGCATTCTAACATTCCTTGCCTGGCCACTAATTCACACTCTATAACATAAGTTGCAGGGCACATGTTTGCTGATATTTCCCAATGAGAAAGTCCTGTTGACAGTCTCAGCTAAAGAAAACCACAATAGACTGATTTATGACTTGGAAGGTCCATCACACTTGGCAGAGGCCCATCCAATCTGCTGTTTCTCGTTGTCATAAATCACAATCTTATCCTGTAAAGATATATCTGTGAAGACCAAAAGAAAATGTATTACAATCAAACTAAAAAGAGAAAGAAAAATTAGATTTCTCTTATATTTTATATTTTTATGGTATTTCATATGCTAACCTCCAATTATGTTGATATTTCCCATTCCTATTTCAGTGCCATCTAGAATCCCCAAGCAGACATTGCCATGTTTCTAGAAAAGGGTAGCATGTTAGACACATGAGAAAGAGACATGTAAGTCATAATAGTCTTAAAAGGTGCTCACAGTGACGATTAGATAAGCTTCTGGTGGTACTTGCAGCACCGAATTCTTTGATTTTGTGAAGCTGAGTAGCAGTGGCTTGAAATTTCTAGTGACATCATGTAAAGATTTGAAAGGCTTTGGACCCTTCCAACAAATGGGTAGAGATGGATCCCCAATTGCTCTAGTCAACGGCTTCCCCTTTATATCATTATTTATCTGAATCACAGATCAAGGATTACTAATTGAATTTCACATAATAAACCAGCCAATACAATAAGGCTCTTTTGGTTCCATATCTCACCAGATCAACAAGAGCTCTATGAGCTTGGGAATTGAAGTATGTGTAGGAGCTCCCACTATCGAAGATAAGTTCTAGACCTTTCACAGAAGTAGGCTTTCCATCGAAAAGCAGGTCTGCTGGACCTGTTTTATAGTGTTGTCTGAAACAAAAGACTGTGTAAGTTCTCATGACTAGTAATATCTTGCATGGAAACAGATAAATAAACGTAGTTTAGCACTTACACTGAGGAACTTTGCAATATGGGAGTCCAAACAACTCCAGATTGGGGAATGAACTGATCTCCAAAGAATAGAAAACCTCCTCCTCTCCCACTTAAGCAGTGGCCTACTACATTGCGAATTAGGCCAAGAGAATGAAGCTGTGATACAATGCTTGTTCTGCCATTTCCAAGCCCAAGAACACCTGCTGTGGAAGGTGGGGGGTTATGACCAGGATGCGTTTGATCATATCCACACCTACCATACAACACACAAAAAACCTTGACACATTATTATAAATGAATGTCTAAAAGAGACATTAACTTCTAAGAGACTGAAGACAAATATTGTCCTATTTTGAATGAAAAAATAATGAAGCCTTACAAATATTTTAGCATTATGAATGAACAATTTGAAATTAGTCAACCAACAACTGTTAGAAAACACTCACCCGAAGCCCAGAACAGGGCGTGCTAAAGATCCATTAGTAAATTTAACTGGAACATAATCTCGGACTAACACACCCAGAGATGATCCATGGTCTGCATACTCAACCTCATAGTCACATTGTTCATTTGTTACAGCACAGGGAGGTGCTGACTGGACTCCAGTACACAAGGGATCCACACATTTCACAAGGTTACCGCGGGGTTTATAAAGTCGATTGTGAGGCTGAAAAATCGGCAATTAAGGAAATGAATATCATCCTTCATTACAACATGTCTGGTTAGTAATTAGTATAAAAGTACTTGAGAAAGTGAAACTCACTATAGTGCACCCTTTACATGGAGCATCACACTGAAGCCAAGTGAGATCACTTCCTGTGTCAATGTCAAGATCATAAAGCTTAGGGGGATTGCCAATGGCAAGGTTCACGGTGTAATACCTGCATACAAAGAATTCATTCATTTACATTTTCAAAACCAACCATCATCTTTCTTGCCTCGTAAGGACACTGCTAAAAGCAATGATCAGAAGGAAAAAAATTGCACAAAGGGGTCTGTCAAACTACTTTTTTGTGTAGGATCACTCGATGAAAATCGGATTAATTCGATATAAACATGAATGGTTCTGAAACTTCCTAAGAAATTAGACGGACTAGTCAAAGTCAATTGGCTGAGCGGAGCATTCAAAGATATAATAAAGGGGTAATACACATGAAAAAAAAATGACGAAGGAACTACAAGTTGAAAACTATCCAAAAAAAAATTCAAGCCCAGAAAAAAACACCTTGAAAGTATTGGAGAATAAGAAAGAATGAGAGAGTTGGTATATGACTTTTAAAAGAAGTTTGTTGAACAAGTCAGAGGATGCACAATACAATTAATATCGGAAAGATAACATAACATACCCAATTGGATAAACATTTCCTTTAATCTGAAAAGCCACAGAGGAAGCAAGGGAATGAACAGAGTTGGAAGGTGTTGGCTTCTTGGAGTGGAGAACCTGATGGGTGTCTGAAAAAGAGGTTGAGAAAACGAAAGAAAGAAGCAAAACGAGTGAAATTCCCCTACTTTTCACATCCATGTTCAGAAGGGACTAGAAACTCGAAATTAGAATTGAGAATTGTGAAGAGAAGATAGAGATGAAATTGAAGAAGAGGGAGAGAGAGAGCTCTCTTCTAACGTTAAACCGTGTCTGCGAGCTCATGTGCACGGAGAAAGAGAGTAACAGGGAGAGAAAACACGCGCAATGGAATCTCTCGTCTTACGTCATTACTATGACTTTTTAAGGTTGCTACAAAATTTTTGTCTATGTTTCAAATAAAATAACTATTGAGCGTTATTAAAAATAAAAACCAATGTTCTGATTAGCAACGTATTTCCTTAAATATTTTTTAACAAGTTTCTGTGATTAGGTAAAGGTTATGAAAAGTATATTAAATCAAAAAAATATGTTAAAATATATTATTAATATTATTATAAGAAAATTTAACCATTTTCATCATTGAACAAGTAAATTAACTGACATAAAGTTATATTAGTTTAATTACTGATCAAAAGTTCAAATCATAAATATATAAATACGTTAATATTTAAGGGAAATTTTATTATCACATCTAATTCAAATCACAATATCATGGAAACTTACTTGTGCTCTTCCGTAAAAATAATTAACGATTTTTATCACTTTTAGCATTAGATGTTTGGGTTTTATTTCTATTTTTTTAATTTAAAAATAATAATGTATTTTAAAGGATAAATTATAATCACAACTGTTCCAATTAAAATTATGCTAAATTATACATGCATCTAGAATAAATCATGCAGTAATTTTACTAAAATATATTTCCAAATAAATGTCATGATTATTTGTTTACAAATACCTATAAATAATAATTTTATTATTTTTTATAAAATTATCTTAGAAGTTGTTTAAAAGATAATTATCGATTGATGGACTTTATAAAAAAATCATAATGAACTTCATTAAACTCGTTATAAAATTATTAATGTTATTTTAAATGAGTTAAATTTTTTCTATCTATGTAAACATCTTTTTTATCAGAAAGTCATATACTTCTAATTAAGCTTTATGTTAGCCAACACTTCAACTTAGTGTAAGATTGATCTCATATTTGTTGTTAATTCATAATTTTCGTATATTTTAATTAACTTAATTGATTTGTAAATAAATTTCCATTGGGTACAGTGCTCAATATTAAAGATAGTCAACAACTTGATTCACATTTAAGGAGATGAGAGGATTCTCACCTAACATGAAGTTTAATGGAAAGGTATTCACATTTTTGTAAGGACAACTCTATCTTATTTTTTTTTCTTTTTTGGTGGTTCTTAGTTTTGTGGATAAATATCTGAAATGTATTAATTAAATAATGTAACAAAAGGATACAAATTAAATGTTTATATGCTTTTTATAATATTTTTTTAATAAAACTACAAGTTATTACACACATATTTTTTTGTTCACGAATTACTATGCTGTGCCTGTGGTGTGCCAATTGAAAAATACAAATACAGATTTTCTATGAAAGAGAACGTACGTCTTATTTTGCTACAAAATATTGACTAGATACCTTTTAAAATATTCAAAGAAAAACCTTGCTAATACTTTGAAAATTTGAGTTTGAAACTTGGAAGGGACGAAGATGTTGACAGAAAATCCTAAAACTAACAATTTTACTAAAAATACCATGTTTTCTTTTCCCCTGATTTTAAAGAGCAGGAACCATGCTCTGCCTCATTGAAGCTTTTTGAGTAGCATCATTAACCACTAATGTGGAAAAATTACAGAAGTAAGCTTTTTTATCATCAACTAGTAAATATTGAATTTAGTGGGCTGTGTTTTATTATTAACAATTTATCGTGATTTGAGACAAATTAAACGAAAAATAATTTTTAGTTAGAAAAGAGAATAACAAAGGTAAACAAAAATTGAAAACTATAGATTAAAATAAATCAATAAAGAAAAAAGAAAGGACTCCAACATTGGAATCTGCCAATTGATTTTTGTAAAGGGTTAATTTTCTTAACTGATTTCGTTAGTCGATTTTTTAAAGATGAATTATTTTAAAATATTGTTTATTTTCTTTTAAGATAAAGAGATTTATTCAATTAAATTGATCTTAATTTTCTTAATAGTAATATTTAATCAGACCTACTATTGTGAAAAGTTAATTTATTTTTGTGATTTAATACCTTAGATTTATCTTTACGTGTGTGATGATTAGGTTCATCTTTCAGTTTTTTATAAGTGTCTAAGGTTCTGAAAGAAGGTATACGAGTTCATTGTAAGGTAATTAAATAAAGGGTAATTTTGTAATTTTTCTTAATCAAGTTTAGGTAGATTTTAAGATTCAATAATTTTGGAAATACCAAGTAGAAGTCCACTTAAATAAAGAAGTTCAAAAATAGCTACATAAAAACAAAGATAATATTTTGAAACTCTAAAAGAACTCCTTTTATAATTTATTTAGTAATATCATAATATATATTTGTATTTTACATTAAAATAAAAAGAATATAAATAAATATTAATATATTATTTTCAAATATTATTCAGTTTCCTTGGAACAGATGGTGCTAATAAAAGACTCAGTTGAAAAGCCAAATATGGTTTACCATGCATTCGCCTGTTTGATATTGTGACTGTTGTTGCGTCTCATCTTCCCCTCTAATTTTTCTCTCATGGTGGGTGTTACCTGCGTGTTTGGCAAAAACTCTATTCGTGACCTTTGCAAATCATACAAATCAATTATCAAAAGATGGCTTCGTGGTAGCAAGAAACCACGAAGCCACAATAACCGAACAAAACAGGTATACACAATCTAGAAACCCTCTCATTTTCTTCGTGGAAAACTTTCTAATTCTCTTCACAAGAAGTTAAAAGTCAAAACAGTTAAATGTTTTGACTCTTGGGCCGTTATATTTATGATTACCTAGTACAGAAAATCACGGTTAATCTGTTAACAAAAACGTGGTTGAAATAATTTTTGAATGCATGGCTTTTTCCATATATATAGGAATTCTTTGCATGCATGCATGCATGAACAGATTTACGTAGGTACGTAAAGAGAATCTAATAATTAATAAAAGTTTTCGCTTGGCATTTCTTTCACCAGAAACCAGAAGTCACGAATGGAAATGGCTGCTTCAGATTCAAGGGCGATGATTTGAGGAGCAATGATAGTGATCATCCAATGAGTAGTCCAAGAGGATGTTTTTTATGTTGGCATAGAAGCTCATATAGTTCGTGTTTTCCTTCCATGAATTCTGCGTCTCGAAATGCAAGCAGAAAGATTCACCAGACATCGGGCAAGAGCTATGATTTTGTGGATGCACCTTCTTCTCCTTCATTGAACAGAAGCAGCAGTTTGAGAATGCCTTCTCATCTGAACTCAAGGAATGCCAGCAGCAGGAGCAACAACCCAATCATGTATTCAAATTCATCTGGGATGCTAAAACCCCCACCAATTGAGAGAAAACTGGAATGCACTCTGGAAGACTTGTGCTTTGGATGCAAGAAAAAGATCAAGATCACAAGGGATGTCCTCACAGATACAGGGTTAGTATCCATCCAATTCCACCATCTCATTTTCTTTGCTCCTTTCTTCTTTCTAATTTTCACACTTTATTGGGAGTTTCTAATTATATATGCTTATACATGTATGTAATAAAAAATTGTTACTTTTTACAAGCATGTTAGCTGGGTAAACTTTGAGAATGTATTACTAACAGATAAAAAGTTGGAGCCCACTAATATACATATACTAACAAAAAATAAATGCTAGTCATTAGATTTGTTTTTGTATTACTTCATCTCAGGAAGTTTGAATTATTAGTATAAACATTATGGTTCATCATACTTACATTGTGAAATGCTGATGGCATGCACCAATTTGTTTGTCTATTTAACTGTAACATCTGTGTTTGAATGTTATTTGCTTCATGAATCACTATTGGAGTAATATTTATGTCAGTGGTTTACATTCGATCCGTGAAAGACTATATGTGTGTCCTAGGATATATGTATTTATATTTGTGAGTGTGCATGGTAATAACTTTGCAAGTTAAGGATTTGGCAAAAGCTTAACGAATATGATTGGTATATGTTGTATATAGGGGAATAGTTCAAGAGGAAGAATTGCTAACGATAAATGTGCAACCTGGATGGAAGAAAGGAACAGAGATTAAATTTGAAGGAAAAGGGAATGAGAGACCAGGGGCATTCAGAGAAGATATAATATTTATCATCTCCGAGAAAAGACACCAGTTATTTAGAAGAGACGGGGATGATTTGGAATTGAGTGTGAAAATTCCCTTAGCAGAGGCACTTTCTGGGTGTACAATACTAATTCCACTATTGGGTGGAGAGCACATGAATCTGAAACTTGACAACATCATACACCCTGGCTATGAGAAGATCATCCCTGACCAAGGCATGCCAATCTCCAGAGAACCAGGAAAGAGAGGAAACTTGAATATTACATTTAGAGTTGAGTTTCCAACACATCTCACAAGTAATCAAAGATCAGACGTTGTTCGTATTTTACAGGATTCTTGATTGTCATAGCATTTTTAGTGTTTTTAGATGTTCAAGAGTGATCTGAGATGACTTTTTTTTTGTTTCATTCAATTTTTTTTTCTCATTTAATGAATGGATTAAATTTCTAAGCCTTTGGGGGCACTATTATAAGTCCCAGAAGCAAACAAGGCTTTATAGTTGGTGGGATTCAAAAGTTAGATGGAAGATCCAGTACAAAAAAATACTAAAAACTATAATAGGACATTAAGAATCACAATGATATGTATTAGTTAACATTTTTTAAAAGAATTTATCATTTTAATTTCTTAATTAATGTCTGAAAACATGTATTAACCGTCTTCTTTGTTTTTAATTAATTGCAAATAGACACATGACACTGTTGTAAGCTCTCTGTCTGTCTGTCTGAGAGAGTAAACTGTTCTTATCAAAATAATATAGATGTCATTGTTGGATACCTTAAATTTTAAAGGGCATTGATGCTTTTACATACCAATAAAAGATAGTTATTTGTATATGAAAATCACATTATAAATAAATTAGAATAATCTTGGAAGACTAAGCATCACGGCAGAGCATACAGATCGAAAATTATGTATTGGAAATTGACTTTACTAATCACTCTACTGACACCAACTCCTTGTGAGAGCTATTTTGTTTGCAAATGTACAAATTTTCTGAGAATGGTATCAGCAAAATCCCCTGCTAGGCTTTTTTTCAGCATCTTAGGTACAGCTATCATTCTTTTTGGTAACTGTGTTGCAAAACTACGGTTTAATACGACAGTATCTGAAGGAAGAAAAAACGCAAACTCAAATTCAAATTCAACAATAATAATACACCCCTCCAAAAGGAAAACAATTTAATTAACTGAGACTAATATTTTCAAAGGATCAATTTGATGGCGTGTCCGTAGCATATGCTATGGCTTTTGTTAACTAGTAAAAGATAGACCAATAGCACCTAGATTTCATTACTATATATATATATATATAGCCCTTGAGAACACCAAAAGAGTTTGAAGGTATTTTCATGAGAAACTACATAAAGGGAAGAACGATGCATTGTGTTATATTAGGCGTCGGCATGCTTTATGCTCTAAAGAACTTCTGATGTATCATTTTAGACAGTTTGCTGTTAGGTATGATCATATCTTATAGAAAGAGATATATATCAGGATTGGAAATGTTAGGTGTAGGTACATCTCACAGGAAGTGATATTTTGTTCTTTTAGGAATAGCTAATCAATCTTGTAATTGATTTGGACTTTGGTGTGAGTAAGCCTAATCATTTGTAACTTGGACCAATATGATAAGGTCCCACATATTAGTACATGGGAATTCATTAAAAACTTCTCATTTTTTTGTTAAGAGTCAACAGAGGTAGTTTCCTTCCGGAATTGAAGGTTTTTTTCTTCTACAGGAGAATAATTTATGAGAGGGCTTTTTGTGTAATAATTTTATACATTTTAGTCATAGCAGAAATTTTGATGTTGCGTGTAGATGTAGCCTACATTGGCTTGACCATTAGAATTTTTGTGTCTTGATATTGACTCCCTTCCCTTGTTTATATATAGTTGACTCAATCTATCCTTTTTATTTTATGAAAAGTGAGTTTGTATTTGAGTGTTCATTTTAAAAAAGCAAAATTCCATTTTATGATGAAGTAAAAAAGTTAAATTGATAAAAGTCCAACACGAAGCCAAACGAACTCCCCCTGAACGAGAGGAGGAATCATGCAAATGTCTAAAGAGCTTATAAGAAATGGTAGACCAAAATACTTATCACAGACTCACAGCACAAACATTAGACCAAAACCAGTAGCAGAATCTGGATTGTGTTACATAAGAGCTTGCCTTATTTCCTTCTGTGAACATAATTGTACATAACACACACATTTATATATTCCTAGTTACCAAAACTACACAGCATTAGCTATATTACAACCACAAGACATCTAACAGAATCACGAAGAGTGGCAGCGACTATTTTGCCTTTTCAAGAGCAAGTAGCTTATTGCTTTCTTTAAATAATAATAAAACTACACAGCATGATAAAGTACAAGAACTTTAACTGAAAAAGACATCAACAAAGCTAGCTAGTTTTGGCAACAAAATAAGCTTAGGACCATCCAAAAAGAGCACGAATTATGCCAAGGACGCTACCACCTATGAGAGCTTTCATCAATCTTTGCTTTGCTTCCGTGTATGGAGGGTACCTTGCCGACGAATCACCCGCAAAACTCCGATAAAGAACAGCCTTTTTGTGTGTAAAAGCATCAAAGGAGAACTTGCCATGGTATGCACCCATTCCACTCTCTCCAACTCCCCCAAATGGCAAAGTATCAACCAAAAGCTACACCATGAAAACATAAAAAGAATGTTCATATCTTAAATTGATAATACAAAACAGAAAATAAGGAATATCGAATAATAAGGCTAATCCATTCAAGTTTAAAAGCATGCAATGATTTCTCAGCAACAAGCTGTTAACAATCCAAAACTTTAAGTAGATTAAGACCTTCAATGTTGTTCAATGATTAGAATCACAATTAGAGGCACAAGCAAATTCATGGAAATTTTTGTAAGAACAAATATTACATGTAGGGTAGTATCATTGACAAGCAAACCTCCAGCGGAAACATTCCTTACGAACTGCTCCTTGAACTTCTCGTCGCTTGTAAATACGTATGCGGCAAGGGGCTTATCCCCTGAGTTGATTATATCTAGACTTTCTTCAAGTTTATTGACCTGTTCCGGGTGACAAAAAGAGTATGGAAGTTAATCTTTCTTTTACTTCAAAACAGAAAGAAGCACATAGTTCATTGCTGAGAATTTTTTAAAACATAAAATATTTGCCTGTTGCTCTTAGCTTATAACTATTGTAAATGTCCACAAAAAGACTAGTCTCTACTTAATATTTATTCAATTGAAGTTTTCGCCTATATATCTTTACTAGTTTTCTAAGTGAGTAGTTACTTCACAAATTGAGACTTGTGACTCTTATCATAGCAGAAACTCTTGCAGTTGAAAACATTTTATAGAACTATGTGAGTATTGTTCATTTTAGACTTTTGGAAAAGCAATCAAAGAACACTTTGAAGTTCAAAATATCATACAAACAGTTCTTTATGTTACTTTATTCATACCGTGATGATGGGAAACAATGGACCAAATATCTCCTCACCCATTATCAGAGAATCTCGCGGAACATCCAATAGAATAGTGGGAGCAATCCTTCTGCAATTTTGGGACAATGAAAAAACCAATGTCAAAAATCTATTTCATTTCTTTAATGCAAAAATTTCCTAGTTATGAAGTCAAATTTAATTAAAAACAGATTAAGGGAACTTACAATTTATTTTCATCCTTTTCACCTCCATAAACAATCTTGCCAGAAACCTTATCATCATTCAAGAGCTTTGACAAGCGAGCAAAGTGGTTGGAACTCACAATTCGAGACATATCTTCTGATTCCAATGGATTCTTACCGTAAAACTCCTGCAATTCAGTCTTCAGGGCATCCACCTAGAAATAGGAGGCATCAAACAATAAATAAACAAAAACATGAGTTAAGAACTCCACTTGGCAATTACACATGGGGGAAGTTTCATACCAACTTAGGAGCATAGTCTTTTGTTGTTATAACATAATCGGGAGAAATACACGACTGTCCATTGTTCAATCCCCACTTGCCAGAAATTATTCGCCTAGCTGCTACCTATTAACAATAAAGCCAAGAATGAGTTTGAAAGAGTTTAAGGTAATAGCAAGTAATTGGGAAACAAAAGGCATAGGAAATAGTAATACCTGCAAGTTGATATTTGAATCAACGACAACGGGAGATTTTCCTCCAAGCTCCAGCAAAACTGGTGTAAGGTGTTTTGCAGCAGCAGTCATCACTATTCTTCCAACTCTTCCATTACCTAACAATTCAGGAACTACTTATGCGAGAAAATATGCATATAACCAGAATGAGGCAATTCATTTAATTCTCTTTCTATATCCTGAAGAGGGATTTCTAAGTAGCACTGTATATATATATATATATATATATATATATATATATATATATATATATATATATATATATATATATATATATATATATATATATATATATACTCATAAAAGCAGACCAATTATAAAGAAAACTAGAATGACTGAAAAGAAGAAAAACCTGTGTAGAAAATTTTGTCCCACTTTTGCTCCAATAATGCAGTTGTTTCATCAACTGCCCCCAGGACAACTCTTACAAACGAGTGATCCATATACTTCTCTATCAATGTTGCTAGTAGTGATGATGTGGCTGGAGCAATTTCTGATGGCTTTATAACCACAGCATTACCAGCTGCTATAGCTCCAACCACTGGATCAAGGGCCAACACTGGAATTATAGACAGAGATAGGTAAAAAATTAACTTATTGTAGATTTTAAAAGAAGACGGGGATGAAAATGTCAGCTAATTAAAAAGTATATAAAACTCCAGGTCAAGAAAATATTAACATACAAAGTGGATAGTTCCATGGAGAGATGACTAACACAACACCCAGCGGTTCAGGTACTATTTCAGCTGTGGAAGGAAAAGTTTTGATTGATGTTTTGACCTGAAATAAATGGATGAACATTCATCTGATGAACAAATTATATAATTATCATTATTGATCAAGGAAATTAATTGTGATGAAATGTACCTTTTCTGGCGTCATCCAATGTTTCAATTCCTTCAGTGTTACTTCACATGAGCTTTTAAGCATACCAATCTGCAAGACAGACTACATCTTAAAGAGTAGAAGGAAAATGTGACATTTAAAGCAATTTTATACCTGTATTCATCCCTATGTAATGTAAGTATTCTAACCATAGAATTTAGAAGTTTTTTGCATCCATCTATTTCTCTTTACTGTCTAAAGAAGATTTTCCATATGTCTGTCTCCCAATAACAATATCTTTGCCCCTTACGTTCTGGGTACACTATTTTAATGCTCCTACTTTTAAAGAAATTTTCTTTATACTTCTTGACGATCATAGGTTCTTCTAGCAAAGATGCAATGGAGATACGACTTTAGACTAAAGAGTTCTCAAAATTTTGTTACATAACAATCTATTAGTAATATCATAGTCGTTAGTTCTTTTTAGTATTGTGTTTTGAATTAATAAGTAATAAAATCTTTATTCGCGAATTTCTTATTTCCAAAAATCTTCTTGGGAGAAGCTGGCCACCGTAAGTGACTACATGCATGTAAAAATTATGATTATATTAATCCTCTAAAATTTTAGACAAAAGTATAGCCTTTAAAAGGTTGATCTATTGCTAAATCCTTTAAAATCTTAAATAGTAATAAAAGATTAAAATAACGACAAAAAGTGCCGCATAAATTATTTCATGATAAATAATAAAAAATTATAAAAATAGGTAAAAAATTATTTGGAGGATCCCATTGACAGTTGCGAGCTTTCTGATTTCAGAGAGTGAAAAACAAATTCCGATAAATTACTATATACACTTGCCAGCCTCTTTTCACGTGAAAACGCTCCTCCCACAAAATTACTATATACACCACAAATATGAAATATTTGCTACACCACGTGCTTTACGGTGAGAAAGAAAACAAAAGAAAAAGAAGGGATCAGTGGCAAACATACCTCGTATACGACGGTTTCGAGTGAAGGCTTGGCTATGTCTGAACGAAGAGCATCGATGATTTGTTCTTCGTTATCATCCACAGCTTTCAAGAGAGCTTTTACCTGCGACACTCTCCACTCATAACTTCGCGTTGTTTCCGAACCAAAGTTCTTCCTCAACTCCTTCACCAGCGACGACGCCGTTTCTGCGTCAAACACCTTCTTCTGTGGCTGTGAATCCTCGTCCGACATTATTGTTTTCTCCTACCAAAAAGATATTTAGAAACAAGAGCTGTGAAATAACATGAGGAGAGGAGTTATATAGCGTGTCTAAGAATGTGAATTTAGTTGATGAATGATTGATGGAAGCTTTGAGTACAGGGGCTTGGCGGTGTGGGCTAGCCGACGCCAAAGTCTGTTCATACTGTTTCAGTAGAAATGGACACGCGTTTGGACTTTTTCAGAACTCCTCTGCTTCTCAATCACTCTACACTACAAAATATTACACAATTAGGTTAAATCATGTTCCTCTGATCACTCTTTCGTATTTCAAATCATAATTATATCGTAGACCTTCTTCATTGATCATGCCACCTATTTTTCTTCTTTACAAAAGTGAATATATTATTTTTTTTAAAAGTGGGAAGAGACAGTTGTCCACGTATCCTTTATTTCCTTTTCTGAAACTGAGAAAGTCTGCAGTAACCTTATCTCCTGCTCATGATTTTTTCTTTGAAAAGATTGTTTAGCACCTTTTCTTTCTTAAAATGAATAAATAGTAAATCCACGTTGTCTTTTGACTTACCTTATTTACATCCTTTTAAATGAAGGGTAACTTTTTTAGTGAAACAAAAAATAGATTTTATTTGTTGAGAAGTAATGAATTTCTTCCAGTGGGGCGGTGAAATGGAATTGATTATTTCCCAAATTTGACTTTCAATACACGGAAACATGACCAAACTAATTTTATTGGTTAAAGTAAGTTTTGACATCAGGTTGAGATTCATTTATTTATTTATTAAAGTCTAAATTGTACTATGTCACTTGATTTTTTAGGTTTTATTCAATGTTCAATGTCTTATCTGTGAAAAAGTAAAGTGACCTTATCTTAAATTTAACTTGGTCTTTCCTTTTGTTTTTCACTGTTTGTTTATAACAGAAAACTGCAGCAGCAAAGTTAATGCTGTGTGATAATAGATGACTGCTCTTCATGCTTGTAACTTGATGGAAGATAAAAGAAATAAAAGAGATGAATGAAAACTAAAATAAGAAATAATGAAAAAAAAAAAAAAAAAGACATGAAAGAAAAAATAATAATTTTTTTTATTAATATGAACATGTGAGTTCAACACTGTGCAAAAAGAGTATTTAAATACTCTGTTATGAAAAAGGCAGTCATAACTAAGAAAACTATAAAAATAAATAAAATTAAGAGTCGCTTACAAATTATTGAACATTTCCAGTTTGAAACATTGAACATATTTCGAGCTTAAAACATATGTTATTAAATTTAGTTGGAAGTTAGGATTTCGAGCTTAGAACATATGTTATTAAATTTAGTTGGAAGTTAGGATTTCGTAAGAATATTAATAAGTTGAACTTTGGTACATACAATAGTCAGAGCACTATATTCAGTTTCAGAAGAACTTTTAGACACACTAGGTTGTTTTTAGAACGCCAATAAAAGATTTTTTTTCAAAATAAATAATATATCATGTGACATATTTTCTAGTATTAGCACAACTAGTCCAGTCAGAGTCACTATACTCTTTGAATTGAGCTTCATTGTTAGCAGTAAGAAATAAACATCTTCCCAAATATTTTGCTTCAAGTAGCGCAAGATTCTCATAGTAGCCTGATGGTGAATATTGGTTGGGACAAAAACAAACTGACTCAGATGTGTATAACATGAGCGATATTCAGACAAGTATTTATTAAGTATATCAATCTTCCTATGAGTCTCCTATATGATGAAGGATCATGAATAGTTTCTCTCATGTCAGTTGTAAATTTGTTATTCACAAGAATAATAGCAGGAGCACATTCCATTCCATCATTTCTTCATTTTTAAGAAGATCTAAAACATATTTTCTTTGATATAAATGAATTCCAATTTTATTTCTAGCAATTTCTATTATAATCCAAGAAAATATGTTAAATCACCAAGATTCTTAATTTTGAAAGTCTTATTAAGAAGACTAGTTAAATCTTCAATTTCATTAATACTATTTCCAGCCAATATGATATAATCAACATAAACTAAAGTAGCAGTATTAGAATTATCAGTTCTTTTAAGAAATAGAGAATGATTGGCATTTGACCGAGTATAATCTTGTGAAAAAAGGAAGGTAGAAAGTTTTTCATACCATTACCTGCTAGCTTGTCTTAGATTTGTTTAATCTACAGGCCTAACCAATTGAGTTTTTGGACATACCTGGAGGAATTTGCATATACAATTCTCCATGCAAGAAAACATTATTAACGTCTAATTGTTATTTAAGATACCAATTATTAACAGCAACGACAAGTAAAAGGTCTAACAATGGTTAAATTAGCTACAAAGGGAAAAAAAGTATCAAAGAAATCTAGACCTTCTAATTAGGTGTATCCTTTAACAACAAGCCTAACCTTATACCTATTTATGCTACCATAAACTTTTCTCTTAATTTTATATATCTATCTACATCCTATATAGAATTATTATGAGGCAGATTAGTCATAGTCCAAGCATTATTACTATCTAAAACAGTAATTTCATCACTCACAGCTTTCCTCCAATGAGAGTACTTACAAGATTCTTCATAGTTCTTAGTTCATGATGAGTGTCAATTGCAAGTATAACATGTTTAAAATTAGAAGATAACATGTCATAAGACACATATGAAGAAATTGCATATCTACCGCAAAAGGTGTTTTCTCGTCCTTGGTTGAATTAATTGTTACCTAATAATTTTTGAGATATGAAGGGAGATTTCTAACACAAGTAACACGTCCATCAACCTGATTCAAATCATTAGTAACACTATTTTGATTTGTATTCATAGTATGAAGATTTTTCTTATAACTATAAATATTTTCATCATCATTTAAAACATTTTCAAAATTGTCATACAGACAAGAAGTTTGTTGAAAAGGAATATCTTTTTGCTTATGATCATGATAAGGTAAAATATTTTCGTAGAAGATAACATTCTACATATTTCTATGCTACAATTAATCAAATTAAAAACTAAGTACCCTTTAGTGTTGGCTTTATAACCTAAAAAGGTCCAGGATTAGCTCTCGGGTCAAGCTTCTTTCTTTGAGCAATGATAGTGCTAATGTAACAAAGGCAACAAAAAATCTTTGTTAGAAATATCACACAACTTAACATGTTTAATAGCATAACACCAAAATTGCTTATCAAGATTAGCTTGATATAATAAGGCTCTAGCTACATTATGAATATGTTGGTGTTTTCTTTCAGTAATAACATTTTGTTCAAGGGTTTCAATGCAAGTGATTTGATGAATTATGCCACGAGAATCATAGAAACTATCCATTTTGAATTCTACACCATTATCAGATCGTATACATTTAATGATTTTTTGAAACTAATATATTCAACAAAATCAATCCAACATTTCCTAGCTTCAGATTTATTCTTTAAATAAAACAACCAAGTAAAACGAGTATGATCATCATCAATAGTAAAGAAATATTTATTACCATTCATAGAAATACTAGAACATGGCCCCATATATCAACATGTATAAGATCAAATCTACAAGTAGTGTGAGATTTACTATTAGCAAAAGGAAGTTTGCTTTGCGTAGCCAACTGGCAAGTGTTACAAACATAGTCATTCTTACTACTATAATTAAAGGATATTGTCTTTTCATTATCTCAAGTCTTTCAGCAGATAAATGCCCAATTCTCATGTGTCATATATCAGGAATGCAATTTAGAATGGTAGTATTTAAGCAACATGAAAGATTATTTTGTAGACACATAGCATATAATCCAACTTCAACTATACCAATCCCCTCTTTGGTCTTTATACCCTGAGTTATGCTAGATTTTGAAGAGAATATAAGTTCAAGATTATAGCTAGAAACTAATTTAGAAATAGAAATTAGATTGTAGCTAAAATAAGGTATGTATGGAACTCAAAAACAGTTTTTGAGCAACTTTAACAGTTCCTTTATGAGTTGCATTCAAACGCTTTCCATTAGGGAGCTTAACAATGATAGGCACAATAACATTATAAGACAACAATTTTTTTAAGGAACAAGATACATTATCTGTAGCTCCTGATCAATAATCCAACACTCTTTATTTTTGCTAAAATTATTAACAAATTTTTTTTACCATCATGCTTACCATTCATATTAGAATTTTGGCCAATGAAAGTGCTAATAAATCTAACTTGGTTGATTTGTACTAAATCAACATTATTATTAGCTCTAGATTTCTTAATTAGACTCATGGGGTCTGGTATTGTTGTTGAGTAAATTTGAAATTATTTGATTCACTGGAATTGTGCAAGGCAGAATCTCTTGTATTTTCTCGAACAATTTCTATGTTATTCATACTGTTTTTGGAATTATTCAATTTGTACTCAGGAGGAGACCCATGTCTCTTATAACATATGTAAACCGTGTGACCACCCTTTCGTGCTTTCTGTATCACACTGCCTTTGTGTGTCCTGTACAACCACATTTACAAGTATGAACGTCAACAAAATAGATAAAATTTGTATTATTAACCTTTACTTCATTCTGAATAAATTTCAATTGAGTTGCCTCTCTTCCTGGGAAACATACAAACAAATTTTGACTATGTGGATATGAATCCATAACAAAACATGAGACTTTACATTATAATATTGCTAGTTGAGACCATTCAAAAATTGCATAGCTTGGTTCTCTCTTTTCCTTTGTGCAATATTAACAAGAACACCACAAGAAAATTTGGCTTTGCACACACACTGGGTCTAGACTTAAATTGTCCAACTCATCCCATATCATTTGAATCTTGGTAAAGTATTTAATAATTGGAAGATCTCCTTGCTTGAGAGAAGCAACATTTTGATCCGAATGAGTCACGGGTGTAATTTAGGCCCAAATGAAATTATAGATATGTGAAAGGTAATCCATTTATGATCAGAAATTTAAACAAATAGGCACTCATCAGGAAAAACCCAATTAAGGGCCCAAGTTAAGTATTAAAAATCACTCCCAAGTAAACTGTCATACTCTATAACCATAGATATTTGTAATTTGGAAAGGATTTGGTACTGGATCATTAATATTTGGTACTGGATCATTAATAATAGCTAAATAAGTTTACATTCAACACGGGTATAAACAACACAAGGTATTGGGGTATGGAGAAATCATCATCTATTAGGGCTAATCAATAGTGATAAAATACCTCAATGACTAGAATAATTTTCAACTCAGAAATGCATAACATATTTCCCTGAAATATCTAGACTTCAAATCTCTTTAGATATCCTCAATTTTGTCTATCTATAATACACTATGTCGAATTTATTCAGAGACAGAATATAAAATTTAAGAAACTATCATTTTATTGCATCTTCACAGAACCGAATATTTATGATCATTTTTCTCAAATTTAGGCATAGACAGATCCTCCAATTCAAACTTATTTTTGGCACTTAATGTGATATTCATAAATTGACTCGAAAAATGATAATTGTTATCGTTAAAAAAGGTGAAACAAGACAATTTGCAGCTGGATGACAACTCTACATTAAAGGTTAAAGGTGTTTGTAAATTCTCTAGCTTAAAAGAAATATAAGAAAAGAAACAAGAAAGAAATAAAAGATTCAAAAACAATAATTAAGACAGCACAACAGAGCTCTTCTCTTAGGAAGAATTCTGACAATGGCAGCACATGGCAATGCTGTTTGATAATAGATGGCAGGGCTAATGGAGAATAGAGATGAGCAGGAAAAAAAAACAAAAATAAGGACAATAATGGACAAAGAAAAGAAATCAAATAAATGAAAGAAAAAAATAATAGAAAACTTTTATTAATATGAACCTGAAAGTTCAACTGTTTGCAAAAGAATATTTAAATACTCTGTTATGGAAAAGATAGTCATAACTTAAAAAATTTTAGAAAACTCTAAAAATAAAATAAAAAATAAATAAAGTAAAGAGTTTATTATTTCTTTTCTTTCTTCTTTTGCCTCTGGAAATAAAAGAAAAAAAAGAGAATTGCTTTAAACATGCAACCTTAGCATAAAATATCGTTCCAACTTAATTTATATCTTGTTGAAGAAATAATCTTTTTTTTTTCTAGAAAAAAAATGATTTTTTTTTTGTTTGTTTCAAAATGAGATCCTTTCTTTTGCTTGCTGTTGGGATGTTATTTTATGTTATTATTGTCCTTGATGAAAATGGGTGCGAGTATGATGCAAAATGGAAAAGGGAAGGAAAAATGATTTTAAACCACTTTAAAAACGTATAAAATTAAGGAACCAAATTTAATAAAATATTAAAAAATAAAACATTATTTACATAACATTTTATTAAATTATGTTTGACATTGTTATGAAATTTTAATATTTTAATTAGATTAGCATCTCAAAATTTTCAAGTTTATCAACGTATGATTATTTATAAAAGAAAAAGAACAAGAACAAGCATGTATTGAGACCAAACCAAATTCATACTAAAAAATGGATTGAGCATGTTATATGAGCATGACAACTTGCATAGCTTCTGAAAGAGCATTAGCCACGTTGCTACAACAATATTAATAAAGTGACGAAGAAAAGCAGCTACAATAATAAGCTTAGGACAGAGTACGAATTATGCCAAGGGTGCACCACCGACACAATTCAGACAATTCTTCTGATTCTGCTGGGTTAACAAGGGCCGTAAACGTGTTGATTTTCAAAATATCGAATTTTTGATTTTTTTAAACATACCAAAGACAAGACTTATATTTAATTTTTTTCCAAAATCTAATTTAGAAGAGATAATATAGTTAGAATCCATTATTCTTATATTTGAAATATTGTCTATTTTAAGGTTTAAGTTTCACAATTTTATCTATAAAGAAACGTTTTAAAAAATTATGGAAGAAAGTTATTGAGTTGTAATAAAAAATAATAATGTTTGTAAATGAGATAAATCTATGGGGACACTACTTACTTTATCTCATAATACCTTATAAAGGTCAAATCTCATTAAATTTATTATCAAACAAACTTTTATTAAATAAATACGCAAAATTTTATACATTAATTAAATAAGAAATTGAGACATCTATCATTTTATTTATTTATTAACTATTTTTATTTAGTGAGGTATTTATAGTCTTATTATATTTATTTATTTGTCAATTTTATAACTATTTAACCTCTCATTATGTTTATGTTTATTGTATGTTTTGAGGTTGTATGTTTTTAATCATTTTACATCTTTTCATTGGTGATTTTATTAATTCATGAATTTATTCATAGGATATCTAAGGCTAAATTTATTAAAAAATTACATTAAAAGGTTAGGATTCAGATTGATTTGTGTCAAGGCTAAATTTATTAAAAAATTACATTAGAAGGTTAGGACTCAGATTGATTGATTGTGTCAACAATACTACTTAAGAAGTTTGTTAGCATATGTTACAGAGTCCAGAAAATATTTAATTGAGCTGACTAATGCTAAAACTTTCAAAGAAATTAAGAAATAATGACTTTGAGTCTAAAATATACTCCAAGTGCAGTGTGCTCAAAAAGATGTCCCTAACCTCGCCTTATTTATGTATTTTTAGTCTTAAACTTATATTTGATCATTAATTTACTCTAACCTCATTCTATTTATTTATTTTGTTATTTTAGAATTATATTTGTTGTATCCCTAAACTTATTAAAATTTATTTAATAATTATCATTATTTGGTTGACTGTTTTTTATTCTCTTTAATTTTTTTTTTGATGTTTAATACATATTTGTATCTATTTCTTAATGTTACTAATTATTTTTTATGTGAATAATTTTTTTCTAATGTTTTTTTCAAACTTCATATTATCAGATACACAAAAAAACAACAATAATAATAATAATAAAATAAAGATTTAGTAAAATTGTAATTGAAGTTTTGATCTTCATACAAACATGCATACACATAGGCAAGCACGTATACACGCACACACATTCTTTACAAATAATCATAACAATCTTTTTAAAAACCAATTGAAATATAGTCACTTTTAAATAAGCAACTCTCTCAAATTTAACACTTAAATTTAACACTTGTTTCGAACATGGAAGACCTAGTTATTCTCTAAGGACCAACAATGATTACTATGTCTTTTACTAACCCCTTAATCAATATGTTTCTATCAATTGTGTAAACAACACAGTAATATAAAGAAATAAGGAAATTGTAGATAAATAAAACTCATGCTTTTTCTTTAAATAATAGAAAAAAATTTATATGAGGTGAAAAAAAATATAATGTAAAAATTTTAAATTATATATGTATAAATATTTATCTCATATTTTACTTTTTATCAATATTTAGTAAAGGATAATCACTCATCAAAATATAATTAAATTAATGATTAAACTAAATTGAAAATGACATTACTATTATATGATATCACACAATGTTTCATGTATGACTTGTAAGATGAGTTCATGATGAAATTTTTATAAACACATACAATTCTAATAGAAAATAATAAAAGGGATAATAAATTAACATAAATGGTATAAACTATCAGGAACCAAAAGTTCCTTAGATCGTAATGTGTAATTGAATTTAAGAGAAACAAACATTCACAATTCTCGAAATGTTATAATCAAAAAACTTAATTATAAATTAAACAAATAGAAAAAAAAATTTAATTATGAATTATCGTGATAACAATCGAAAGATAAATTATAGTGTTTATATTTATACAAAACACTAAATATTAGTGCGATAATACCAAAATATTAGTAAAAAGGGAAGAATAATCATTAATTAAAAAGTATTTAGAACAAAACTTAAAAAAAAGAAATTTAATGATATGAGAAGAGCAAAATATTATTTAATTAAAAAAAATGAAATTCACATCTAGATATTAAAATATTTAAGTTAATTGTATATTCTCTCCTAGCATAAATCATTAATCATTAAAACTAACTCGGTGTATATTTGATTATATTTAGTACTTTAGTCAACCAGTAACCAAGTGTCTAGATTTAAATATATTAACTGTTTTACAGTAATCTTAATTTAAAAACATTATATATTTTTTTAATAAGAATTTTTATTCACAATTTATTATATTTTAATAGTTAATTTTTTTCAATCGAGTCAATTTAATCATCTCCATCATATATAGATCATTTATATAATAATAAATAATAAATAAATACATAAACCCCATTAATATTTAACTCAGTAAATATCATCACACGTATACTTATCCATATAGATTATTCATATCTTAATAAAAATAATTCTAGGATAAAACATGATTTAGTTTAAATTATAAAATGATTTTATCTTAATCTCTATTATAATATTAAAATCTTAATTAACGATCATACCAAATCAAATATTTAACCAAACATTAAATAATGATTTATTATTAAACTATAATTGGTTATATGAATTGGATTTTGGACATAGAATTTATTTCCAAAATAAAAAACGAAAAACAAGATTTAATAAATAAATAAAAAATATAATTATTCACACGTACCAAGTAATGATGCACAGTCAATTGAACCTTAAAATGTACATTTTGTGAAAAAAAAAAAAAAAAATGCATCGACAAATGGCAACACATACCGAGGTTGTAGGTAAAAAAAATCCATATTTGTTCGCTTACAGACCTGCGGTATCCACTTCAATAAAAAACCTACCCATACCCATCATGGGTATTCAAAAAGTTAAAATAAAAAAATTCGTTCTAATTGATAAATCATAAGTGGCAAACATAAATTTAAATATTACTTAGTTTATATAATTTCAATAACATAAATTTCAATAACATCCTTTATGGATTTAAACATATATTCACCTTTACCGTATTTTTTTTTAATAAACACTAATTAGTTTCTTAAACCTTTTGATAAAATGATACTATTTTTTTAAAATTTAAATATTTAATTTCTTCAATTTTAATGTGCACTTAAACAATGGCATTTCTTGGGGATAACGAAAAGGAAATAGGGATCTTTGACTAAAAGTATATGTTTTACACACACCTAACATCCACTAGAATTGTTTAGTCAAAACGAAAAATTCCTTAAAGCTCTAAAACAGTTTTTTTTTTTTTTTTTTTTTTTTTTTTTTTATTTTCAGCTAGGTTGATCAGAATTGCCTTCATAAGATTCCTTTCACATACTACCACAAAATTAGGGCAAAAACTACTATATAAAAAATGTTTAGTATCAAATAAAACTTTAAACACAGACAGAAAAATTGAAATAGGTATAAATGACCAAATAATTAATTAACACTTGTTAGCAATTTAAACTTTTTACTGTAAGTATGAAAGAAGATTTATTTTAAGTTTTAAAAATATAAAGGAAATATCTATCTTATATCACATTTGTAAAATTTTGTCCTGCATTAATTAATCTTGAGTGCTTGTAAATTAACACTCTTATTTTAATGTAAATTAAAAGATTAATTGATAACCAGTGGAATTTAAAAGCTAAACAAGAAATGATTTTCTCATAAATTTTTTGTTCGTAAAAAAAGTTTATTATTATTTATAAGCATATGAATAGACATATAAAACTATTTTTTAGTGCATGATGAAAATAAAATTACTAACTCTTTAGACAAACCATCCAGTAAATTAACAATTTAGTATCTCATATATTACTCTCAAATAATCCTCAATACGATGAAATTATAAAAAAAATTTGAACATTCAACTATATAGATTTTATATTAATATATTTAGTTAATGTTTAGAGACTAATTGGAACGAGAGAAAAAGTTTAGGAATACTGATGAATTTGATCATGCAGTATAAATTATCCCTTTTCCACTGCAGTGGATACGTGAAACGATTTGGCTCTTGGGAATTAGATGGGGCAGTTAGGTGGAATTGCGAGTTATATATAAGATGCAAGTCACTCACAAGGTTAGCACCTGGCACATCATCATCCGAAACGAGAGGAGAGGCAACGAAATAAACAAAAAAAAGAAAAAATCAATATAAATATTAATTAAAGCGCGACCCAACTGAATGGCAGAGCGTGTGTTCCTCACTCCTTCATCACTGCCTTTACCATCTCAACAGAATCCAACTACGATGGCTCTTTTCAGCGGCGCCGCCTCTGCTCGCATCATTCCCTCCGTCTCACTCTCCTCCTCTTCTCGATCCTTCTTTTCCCTCTCATCCTCTTCTTCCTCGCTTCAATGCCTGCGCTCCTATCCTCGCATTTCGCACCTCTTTCTCAATCAGGTTTCGCTTCCTTCTCTCTCTGATTACTGCGCTTCTGATTGTTTCTTCAATTTGAGCTCGTGTTCGTGAACCGCACGCGTGTTTGCTTTTTCAGCGGAGAGCGGAGGTTCGCGTTTCGAGTGGAGGATACGGAACGGTGTCGGCACCGAAGTCCTTCGCGTCTGATCCTGATCAGTTGAAGAGCGCTAGAGAAGATATCAAGGAGCTTCTCAGGTCCAAGTTCTGTCATCCTATTCTGGTATTTTTCTTCGCTTCTTGCTTTTACTGTTTTTTTTCTTTTTAAGGATCTCTATGCGCTGGCTGTTGTATTGCATCTTAATTAGCGGATCCTTAATTCCTTCTATTTTAATGTTCAAATAAAGAAGCATGTGAGCTTTATTTTCTCGAATTGGATCGTCATTGGATTTTGCTGTGCTTTCAAATACCTATTTGTTTGATGAGAATGTTATTCTTAGATATGTTATGTTGTAGTTTTTTTACCATATTCCAAAAGTCAAAATTCTCACATTGTCTAGTTCACTCAGCTAGCAAATTCCTTATATCTTCAAAGTGGGAAATGAGAAATAAACCAGCAAATTCCTTTTATCTTCAAGCTGGGAAACAAGAGGCTCGGCAATAGATTTCAGACATGAGATTGAACTTCCTTTGGACTTTGGATTTTCTATGCACACAGTTAAACTCCTTTTGCAGCAGTTAGCTCACTCAAAATTAAGACGATCACCATTAAGGTTCACCTCAGGACCATTAATACTAGATAGGTATCGAAACATCGAGGCATTATCCTGCACAAACGTACCCCTTGGGAATTATTAGGTGATTCAGCTTTTACATCATTATCTAGCGGATCCTTACCAACACGACTTAAACTCGATTTTATCAAACCAACCTAGTAAAATACGATGACTTTTAAGAGAAAAGTGAATTTTCTTATAGTGTTACTAATTGACGTCTAAGCTCTATTTAATATAAATCATGATATTATAAGGTCTTGTACGAATCATAACGAGGAGTAAGAATTTAGCAAATAGTAGATTAAAAGTAACAATGAAAAAGAGAAAAGGGACAAAGGACAGTCCTCTGATCACAAAAAACCTAATGATTTTTTCTTTTGCCAGAAGAAGCTCCAATACAAGTTTTTATCATAAGTTTTATTTGAACGGGATACTTGTTTTCCTTGTCTTGCACCCATATCACCATTGTGCCTTGCCAACCTGTCGTATTTCATAATGTTACTACTCCTCTTTTGTGTTTTGCGTTGGTCAGGTTTGGGTCTTCTATAAATAATTTGGGTTTTCTTTTATGCTCTTGGTAGTTATACACTATCGTGTATGAGAGGTTTTTTTTTTTGAGAAAATCGAGAAGGTAAATATTGGGGAGACAAATAAAAAATGAGACACAAGCTGACTCATATATGGGAACGACACCATCATTAACCTAAAACTTTAAGACATTAGGTTTATGCGATTTTTTCTATATGTTGCTCAACTTTCTTATTTCTATTCAATGTGGAACTTAGACTCATACTTGAATACCTAATACTTTTGGGTCACATATCACAAACAAATCTTTAGGGACACTGCTTAACAACCCTTCAAGAAGACTTATGTTTAATTTGGTTGAGGTGATATACTATTCAGTAGAAGAAAAACCCTTTTTACATCGGTTTTGGAAGACATTTTACATTGGCTTCAGAACCGATGTAAATGCAAACGATGTAGAAAGTCTTGGACATTCTATATCGGTTCTATAACCGATGTAGTATGTGCGTATACTACATCAATTGATAAATAAATCACCGACGTAAAATACCAATCCTAAGAGCGTTTAGAGAAGATACTATATCAGTTAGTATCTATCCTATTACATTGGTTGGGAGCCCACAACTGATTTAATATCTCTCTAATTTTTTTTAAAAAAAATCTATAATTTTTCAGAATTCTTTGATAAATTTTTAATCTATACAAGGAAACATCACAATAATTTTCAGAATTTTTTAACAAGTGATAGGTGAAATGAAAAAAAAAAAGATGTGAAAAATACTAAAAAAAATATGAAAAAAATAGTAAACGGTGGAATTTAAAAAAAATATTGGATTTTGAATTTCTTCCAGATATTTTCTTCGAGTTTCGTTACGCCATTTCGAACAACTTTCATTTTTGGAGCGTAAGTCTCTATCAAAAGTTATGGCCGTTTGAAATATTTTTGCCCTAAATTTTTGAAACTAATAATATATTATAAATCTATATAATGTAAGAACTCTACCATCAAATATACACTAAATCATGTTGGTGCTAAAAAATTTAGGCCAAAAACAAATTTCTAACTACTTTTAATGAATTTTAAGAAATTGTTAACCCCTTGCAAAGAGAAGCGGTAAGGGGTGTCGAACCAAGCATTCACGGTGGAGAAAAGTGATGCAATGTAAAAAAGTTAGCAAACCACCTATGTCGAAAATGCTAAAGAAAGTAGATATAGACAACAAAGGAACCAAAGAAATGAATGTGAGTGAAAAGAGTAAAGAGCGCACCAGAGAGAGACTCAGCGGCATAAGAGGGAAAGATAAATAATGAAAGTCGCACACACTCACTAAAAAATTGAATTTTTGTTCACACGCTGGAAAATATTACATCGGTTGGAGCTTCAACAGATGTAATAGACACTTTTTACATCGGTTGTAGGAAACAACCGATGTAGTATCTATCCATTCAAACAAAGTATCAGAATTTGTATTTTTAGTCATATTTTACTACAAGATAACCATGCTCTACTTGTGCAAGTAACATTAGATAATCATTCGTCGATTTGCAGTGCACTGATTTTATTTTGTTTATTCATTTATTTTACTTTTTCTCAAGTTTACTTCTGCTGATGGACTTGCGTGCTCTCATTTTTTACTTCTGCTAATAGACTTGTTTATTTTTTACTTTTTCTCAAGTTTACTTCTGCTCATGGACTTGCACACTCTCTTTTTCTGGTGAAGGCATTTATAATTAAACATAATGATCGCAAGTGTTATTATCATCAAACGCTCCCATCTATCAATGTAGAGATGGACCACGTAGGCTCTTACATTGTTATTTCGAGAGATCTATAGTTTTGTTTTTATCGTTGAGCTTCGAGTTGCTGCCTTGAAGATATGATTTGCGCTCCTATCCTAGTCCTTCGTTGCTTAATCCAGACTTGTTTATGATGCACTACAAACTTGGTGATGCGAAACCTCTTCCATTTAGATTGGCACCCATTCAGTTGTGGATACAAGATTCTGACTAGAAATCTAGGTGGATATAGGTAGGGCTAATCGGCAAGGGCTTATAGCCTAACCTAAATCAATCCGGATCAGATGTTTTAGAAAGTAGGTCAAGTCTAGGCTTTTATTAAAATTTATTTAGTTAAAAAGGTCAGTCCTTAAGTCATTTTAATTTTTTTAGGCTACTAGACTGGTCTATTAAAGTAAATATAAATCCTAATTTTATTAGGATTTTTATTATATATATTTGTTGTAAGGTATTAAAAATCATATTTTTCTTAATTATTAAACATGTTGACCTACATGAAAAGTCAAACTTATAAAATTTATAAGATTATTAAAAAATATATGTATATCTTGTTTAACAACTATTAGGGTATCTCCATTGCAAAGGTCATAAGTTTAAAATTTGAATCTTGTAAGATTCTTCCATTGAAGCGTGTTGATATAATATAAAATTTAAGACCTAGACTCTTAAATAAGACCTAGTCACGAGAATAAAAAGTTATTTTCATCTTAAAAGCATCTCCAAGAAGTTATAGAAAAATATTGTTAAGGTGGGGTCTTATAACACTCTTGCATTGGAACAAAAGTGACAATTAAGCCTTAAAATGATGTGGCACAATGAGATCCACGAAAGGTAAATCAAGACTTCATGTTATAACCCTTGCAATCGAGACGAGTCGATGACCTTACAAAATAGGTTTCTAAATAATTAATTTTTTGTATTTTATATCTATACATAATTAAATATAATAAATATACACAATGATACATAATAATATAAGAAGATTGTAGGTCAATAATACAATAAGCTTAGTAGACTTTTAAAGGCCTTATTGTAAAACATACTTCTAACATGCTCGGAGGTCAGGGCAAACTTTAATGTTGGTCAGGCCGGACTTTTGAAAAATGATATACGAGAAGAAAATAGATAAGGTTCAGGCTGTTGTTTTCAGTGAAGGTTAAACCCAGGTCTACCAAAACCTGACCTAGCCAAGGTTATTTCTACCCTTAATAGTTACCTATAAATTTGGTTTTAGGATCACTCAGAATAAAAAAAAAAATTAAAGTGTCACCTGATTGGCACCAATGATATCGTGTAGGATATTTGTTGCATCATACTGACCATCAAAGTTTGATATATTCATTCATCTAAAAGATGCTGGTAAGAAAGTGTAGCTCCAAAAATTCCAAATTAGAGAAGGAATTTTGAATTAATTAACTTTTCTGGCTCCCTATTTCATTCATAACAAAGCAGATGACTGCAACATTTCCCTTATACTTATCATCTGAACACCCCTGGCCTCATTCCCCCTTACATATTTCAAAGTATAAAATCCTAACTACTGATCTGGAACATTCTTAAGGAAAATGATTTGTAGTTCCCAATTAAAGGCAGTCTTTGAACATTTTGTCTTCCTATGGGTTCTCTTAAAGTAGTGGAATTTACACTTAACCTCACAAAATTGGTTTGTAATATATGGTTTGTACCTACTTATATATTATAATTTGATCTTATCTCTAGTTAATATGACATTTCCTCATGTTAAAGACCGGACATATCGAGCATGGGACTGGAGAACTTGATAGTGGGTGACACTGAGACTCAATAATTTATTAGGATAAACTCTATATGACTCTTATACTATTTTAAAGTAGTGGAATTTAAGCCTAAATTAAAACAGACTTACACACTGGTGTGGTTGTTTGTCTTCTACTTTTGCTGGACCAACCATATCAATTGTTTGTAAAGAGGCTGTTATCTTATCAATTCTGACTTCTGAACTATAATTGTCAAGGATAGTGAATAAACTTTACAGTGATTATGTTAGTCAAGATGTTATTGAATTCTGATGAACATACTATACTGTCTTCTGGGTTGATGATATATACCTGCTGCGTACACTTGGATCTTTGTCATGTAATTTTAGTTTGTACCATAGATGGGACTTGAATTTATCATATATATTTTGTTTGTTTCATTGATGAGATTTTTTTTTTCAATAATTTACTTACATAAACTTCAATGTGATAGATTCGTTTGGGATGGCATGATGCTGGTACTTATAATAAGAATATTGCGGAATGGCCACAAAGAGGTGGAGCTAATGGCAGCTTAAGATTTGAAATTGAGCTGAAACATGCAGCCAATGCTGGTAATGATTCATTGAATATTGATTATTTCCGAATTATGCTTATGGGTTAACATTGCCTGATGAACTGCCATATCAGGACTTGTAAATGCATTGAAACTTCTTCAGCCAATCAAAGACAAATACTCTGGTGTCACATATGCAGACTTATTTCAGTTGGCTGGTGCCACAGCTGTGGAGGTTGTCTCAGTCCTATTTTGGCTTCAGGACTGACTATTGTTTATTTGAATATATTGAACGATACATTTATCTCTTTTTTGAATTTCAGGAAGCTGGAGGCCCAAAAATCCCTATGAAATATGGAAGAGTGGATGTATCTGGACCTGAGCAATGCCCCGAAGAAGGGAGACTTCCTGGTAATAACCATACATCCTGTGGTAGCTTAATTGTTGTGGAAAACTCTCTTTGCTTTGTTCGCTGTAGGGCCAGGATTATGCAATCTACTGTTAATTTGGGAAAACAAAAAGTGAGAGAAACAGATAGCTATTCATTTATAAGATGCCTATTAATAAATTGTTTTATCATTTGAAGTTGCAAGAAATCTGAGGTTATTTAGTAAATTGTTTTCGTCGTGGTTATTTATTATATGTATTTAGATGCTGGCCCCCCTTCACCTGCTGATCATTTGCGTCAAGTTTTCTACCGAATGGGTTTGAATGACAAGGTAAATTTCCTTTTTGTTCCATAAGGATTAAGGTTGTAAATTGGATTCTGGTCATGTGTTAGGTTTTGACTTTTGAACTACTGTATTTGCAGGAAATTGTTGCATTATCTGGTGCACACACACTGGGGCGGTCTAGACCAGATCGTAGTGGTTGGGGAAAGCCTGAGACTAAATATACGGTATATTCTCTTCCTTTATAAGAATGATTTTGTGCAAGTCTGTGAACTCTTTTGAAAGTTGAAACCATATTTTCAAACTTTAATTTTAACATTTGATACTGGTATCCCTTGAGCACCTTAAGCTGAAGGAAATAATCAGAAGTGTTGGATATATGTTGTATGTTAAAACTTCTGATTGCTCATGTAGAAGATGGCCACTGTTTGACTGCTCTCTTTCATTTCATAACTGAATTCCCATATAACAGCTTCAAGTCACTTAATTACTGCAATTTTTTGATGATAGATGAAAAGATAACTTGTGCTGCAAATTTGAATACTCCAGATTCATGCCAATTTACTGAATTTCTTTCTTAATGTGATTTTCCGCCGACTCCAAACATTCAGTAGTGTTTCTGCAGGGCTTCCAAGTTCCACATATGCCTCACCTTGAGGCTTTTTTGATAGTAGGTCTGTTTATTTAAACCACTTTCAGAAAAATGTACTTTTTGTTTTTTATAAAATAATCACTTCTTGGCAATTTTTACATGTTTGGGTCAATTTATTTAAAAAAGCAAAACTACAAAACTGCTTTTCTTAAGAAGCTGCTGTTGCTTCTCAAAATAAGCAGTTTTCTTCTTTTTTTTTATTCTAGTTTTATTTTTTTATAATTACTTTTTTTAAGCACAAACAAACAGACCCACCCAATATAAGTTTGTGATTTAAATATGGATTGTGGTTCCTACTTTACACATAAAAGTTTTGGACTTGCTCTAAATTTGTGGCTTAATTCTTTCTTGGCCTGTTGTAAGAACAATTACTTGTTTATCTGGAGCGCTTTGACTTGAAATGAATACTTGATGAAAGGGAACTCAAGGCACATTGCAAGTACATATCAAGGGTTTTTTTAAACCAATCACTTCGTTTTGGAGTAGAAGACATTGTTGATGCAACATCTCTAGCCTGAATTTTAGTTTGTGTGGTATTGCTGATAAATGATAGTCAACTAGTTTTCAGTTATACACAATAAAACAGCTGGAAATTCACATGTATTTCTCACTTTACAGAAAGATGGGCCAGGAGCACCTGGAGGACAATCCTGGACAGTGCAATGGTTGAAATTTGACAACTCCTACTTCAAGGTCAGAAATATATTTTTATTTTTCCAGGGAGAGGGTTGGGTGCTCTATGGGGGGGAGTGTTAGAGGAGAGAGGAGTATGCAAGAATTACCTATTTGTTTTTTGTGACTGGTTACATAAAGGATATCAAAGAAAAAAAGGATGAAGATCTATTGGTATTGCCAACTGATGCTGCTCTGTTTGAAGACCCATCCTTCAAGGTAAGCTGGAGTTTTATTTCATGGTTATTACAATTCAATGCAAAAATTTTGACATACCAAAGCAACAAAATATTGATGAAATATTCAGGTATATGCCGAGAAATATGCTGAAGATCAGGAAGCATTCTTTAAAGATTATGCTGAAGCCCATGCAAAACTTAGCAACCTTGGAGCCAAATTTGATCCTCCAGAGGTTTGTTCAATTTGAATTACTGTTACTGTGTTTTACAAATTAAAATATCTTTGCTTGTGTAACCCTTGAGCTGGATATTCAGTTCTTGTGGACTTAAGTTCGTTACCTTTTTCATGTCTGTGTATATTCAAGTAAATATAAGGAGACAGTTGACTTATTTAACAAGTAAGAAGTTTTCTTTGCTATCCCTTTGTCAGGGCATTGTGATAGATGATTCTCCAAATGCAGGGGCAGAGAAGTTTGTAGCAGCCAAGTACTCCACTGGAAAGGTTCTTATCTTTGCACATATCAAATCTTACTATTCCTTTTGTTGATATTGAGAAAAATATATTGGATAGCTTTCTATGGAAGACTTGCATAGGATATATATTTTGCTTATTGTTCATTGTTTTACTTTTCCTGGTTTGGTGCAGGAATAAAACAAGTGTCATGTTTTCTTGTGCAAGTATCTTTTTGTAATACAAGAAGAAGCTATTTTCAAATCACGTGATATCACATGTAAAATATGGAAGTTTTAAATGAAGAAGAAAGGAATAAAATTCAATAGTGTTCCTATTTGAATTGCAGAGAGAGCTGTCTGAAGCAATGAAGCAGAAGATACGGGCTGAATATGAGGCTGTTGGTGGAAGCCCAGATAAGCCTCTACAGTCGAACTATTTTCTAAATATCATGATTATTATTGCAGTTTTGGCATTGTTGACATCACTTCTCGGAAACTAGTTGGATTTTGTTCTGCCGATTTTTGCTATAATTGCATTGATATTTGGACACTTGTTCTAATTTTTAAAACAATGGTAGCAAGTATTTTCTTGATTGACCAAAACTAAGCGAAAACAGTGTATGATTGCGGTAATAAATCATGTAATCATGGTTAGGTTTGGGATTGGGTAGTTATAGCAAAATTTGTCCGCAATGAGTGGGTAAACGAGGTGGTAGAATCTAGTAGATCGGTATTCGGTATCTCGTGACTTATCATTTGTTTATAAATTATCTCTTTCTGCTCAGCACATGAGTTATCCTATTTTTTTATCTTCCTGCGTTTATTTTGCTGACAGAACATTAGAGAGGTGGGTTGGAATGGGAAAATTCTTTATTTTCAACCATTCTCATTTTTGAATTCTTTTTCAGCTGAAATTATCATTTTCAATTTCAGTATATCGTTCCAAATTCTCTAGAATTTTCAGAAAAGCCATCTGTTACAATTCAAAAATTGGTATATTTCGACTTTGACTGCCCTAACCCAATCTCAATTCTCAGAGATTGTAGAGGATACAAAAACATGAAAACATCTTATTGCATGTTATCCCACCCTTGACAAAGCATCTGCAACCAAATTCTCCTTGCCTTTTTGTACTCTGCTGAAATCAAGGCCCACAAGTTTCTCTGAATTCAAGATTTGCATCGAACTAGTTGGAGGCCGCAACAATAAGTGCTGAAGAGCTTTTTGATCAGTCTTTATGATGAAATGTTGCCCCCATAAGTAGTGTTGTCTTTTTTTGACTGCAAACAAAACTACATAAAATTCCTCCTCATAAGCTACAACATGTATTTAGGTCCCATTGCCTGCCTTATTGATGTAAGCAATTGGACGTCCATTTTGCAATAGAATAATAGCCCCGATGCCTCCTCCCAAAGCATCTATCTCAATAGTGAAAGGCTATGCGAATCAAGTAACCTCAAGACCAGAGCAGCTATGAGAGCCTCTTAAGTTTCTGAAATGCAGCTGTTGTTTCTTCTGTCCACTTAAACTCCTCCTCCTTTTTAAGCAATTCTGTTAGAGGGCATGCCATCTTTCCATAGTTTTTTGACAACCAAGCCATTTTCCTCCAAGATCATTCCAAGTCTTGGTATAAACTAAGATGTTGTAAAAGAAGACTAAAATAAACTTCCTTAAATAGCTTCTGAAAATATCATTCATGAGTGATTGCAATGTGGCCGAGGCATTACACAAACCAAAGGGTAAAACAACCCACTCAAAGTGTCCCCTGTGAGTTTGAAAAGTTGTTTTATGGATATCCTCATCAGCCATTCTAACTCGTTTATAGCCACTTCTAAGGTCTAGTTTGGAAAAGTAACATGCCCCATTCAATTCATCCAACAAATCCTCTATCAAAGGTATAGGAAACTTATTTTTTACGGTGAAAGCATTGAGTTTCTTTAAATCTATACAACACCTCCAAGAACCACCATTCTTTTTTATCAACACCAAAGGAGAAGCATAAGAACTAGTACTTTCCCTTATAAATCTCGTTACCAATAATTGTTGCACCTGTATTGATGATTAAATATCATTGTCAAAGTTGCACAGTTCCAGTAAATTTCACTAAGTGTCTTGTACCAATGCATGCCCAAGATGATTCCAAATGTGTTGCTAGATAACAATAAAAAATCTACTGTAAACTATGTTCATTGAATCTCCATGTCATCAGCTTACACTTCCTAGTACAAAAGCTTTTTATCATAAACAACCATTACCGAAAAGTCCTTGATAAACTGTGTTTTCAGCTCCAACAACTTGACCCATTTGTCACTAGAAATTATGTATACTCCCTGTCTCTATCAGAAAAGGCACTGTTTGCATCTTGATTAATCCTTTGATCTACAATGTATTGCCACCCGGTATGCCTTGTAAAGCATTAAGGGAGATGTGAACATCTGCAGCTTGAATTATGTCTATGCTGCTGTCTATTATAGCTTGTTCTTCTTCATCACCATGTCTTGCACTATATTCGCCTCTATTTCTTCTTGAGCAGAGAAGATTGGATTCAATTTACCCCAGACTTTACATTTCATCCTATGTTTTTTATCCTACTTATCACCACAGAATCTACACAATCCCTTCGCAATCGTATCACTAACTTCCTTTCTAGACACAGAAGTTGATGTGTTACCCTTAAAATTTGCTGGTTCTGATGCAGACACCGATGGTATAAGATGATTTTGATTCAGACTAGTCATAGAATAACTCCTCTGTGAATTAATCGGATTTCACCATGTCCTTGTATATCTGGTTTGTGTTTCAGAACTGCCCACTCTTCTCTGCTGCATTTTCTTTTCCAAATCTTTTATAATGTCCTCTTGAAGTCTTGCAATATGCACAACTTCTTGCAAAGACTATGGTTTGTGGACTCTTGATGATTTTTCCAATTCAGTTTTCATCCCCAACAAAAAGAAACTTAATGGCATCGATTCTGACACTGGTACACGAGCCAACGGAGAATCAAATGCTTCCAAATATTATCCCAAATCTCCTTCTTGTTGCGATCTTGATAATTTCGTGACAGGATCCTCCAGAGCTGGGTTGATGCATGTAATGTCTCTGCCATGGTTAAAAGCAATAACTTCCCACTTTGTGCCTTTGGTGTAGACTCTAATTCAAAAAACTACTCGGCCTTTACTCTCCGGTCACGAAAATTTGCTCCATCAAATGTCGAAAATTGAATATACGCACATTCAGTTACAGAAAAATCTGATGTGGCAGAAACTGCTTCAGCATTAGTCAAAATTGTCTTACCCACAATTCATCGCTGCAATGGAAGAAACAAGATTCTTGTGCGTTAGTGAAAGCATGCTCCAAGGATTCCATATTGGTTTCTAATTCCTTTGTGCTCACGTCCCAAGCTAAGTGATACCAATTGTTACAATTCAAAAATTGATGTGTTTCAACTTTGACCATACTAACTCACTCTCAATTCTCGGAAATCGTAGAGGATACAGAAACATGAAAACTTCTTATTGCCGGACAGAAAAGAACAAAGGTTCTATATAATTCTGACTTCCAACAGAACAACTGTTTTCCTAAGCCAGAATTAGATAAGCAACGACTAACAGAATTAATCCTATCTTTAATTCTTTTCACAAACTGTTATTACACCATCCAAGAATATTTTCTGACCTTGGAAAATCTTAGCAATCCTCCGCAAGTCACCCGTCAATTTCATCTTTTGATACTCCTTGACACTTTTTCACTATTATTGTCAGGTGAAAATGATCTAAGAATAGCTAAATAAAAATAGAGCCGGTTGAGTTGGGGCTGACTCTGACATTAAGTGTAAAAAAGACTGACATTATTTAGTAAGATCTAAGTTTCACCTAATAATAGTGTAAAAGAATATTACTAATATGCTAGCACTTTTTTTCTTTTCCCATTACCTGGACCTCTTTGTATTAACTGTTATCTGTTGTAGGCAAGTGTAGTTACTTGGTTGGACTGAACGTAGGTTTTGAAAGTTGCAACAAGTAATGTTACATTTTTTTACAGAGTTTTTCTGTTATTCCTCTCTATACTTCATAAAAAGGTATTGGATGAAAAAGTAAGTGCATTTAAATTCTTGAAATCAAACAGTATTCAATATTTTTTTTTTTCATTATAAATAGATTTGCTGCGTGTTTGGATCTTAAATAGTGATCAGTGTTGGACTAAGTTTTCTTCTCAAATTGTGCAAAAAGCATTGTTGCTTCTGCGATCCACGTCTGTGGTGTGTGGATGAGAATCCAAAACACGGCTGTTGATCTATCCCACTTATATAGATGAAACCAATTAGTTATTGATAAGTTACCGCAAATAAAACTATTCACAGTTCTATCGAATGTAAAATGATACTAGTTTTATCTTTTAATGTTTATTTGGAAGGAGAAAAAAAGATGAAGATGAAGGTTACTTTTAAGGAGAGTTCTCTATGTCTGGGGGGTTACCATAGAAAGTCTCTTTCTCTTACCTCTGGTTAATTTTTTTCATCAATTCAAATGTATCTGAAATCAATTTTTTTTTCATTGCTTCAAATATTGCACCGTCCTTCCGAAAAAATGTTGGCAGGAACCAATTTTCCAATTTAGGTTCGCATTTCCTGGTTGCTTAAGAATGTTGTGTGTAACTTCATCCTGGTGTAGTTAGGTGTTATCTTAAAGCACTAATCACTTTCATCCGTCACGAGGAAGTTGAACAGAATAGAAAAAGAAATAACTTTTTCTTTTGTTTTGAATTCAACTTCCTCCAAATATGGCAAAACAAAGCACGCAGGAAAAAAAAGGGGGCGCATGGATTTCGGCAGCCCGTACTAACAACATTGACAATCTGTTTTTTTTTTTTTTTTTTTTTTTTATTTTATTAATATTTTTTTTTTTTTTTTTTTTTTTTTTTAATTTAGTAATATCTTATTTTTTACATTCATTTTGGTTGAACCGACTTTGTCTCCTTCCCTCATCTCCTTCCTCTTTTTATAAAATTTATTCATATTCTGCAACTTGTAAGTAGTAGGTAGTTACTTTCCACTACGCTTTTAGTTATTTTCTTGTTCTGTGTAGTCCGATTTTGAATGAACGAGTTTTGTGATAATTTAGAGCTGGTGGCGCAAGTAACTAAAATTTTTGTAATTCATTGAGTAATCACAAAAGTGAAAGTTGAGAGTTAAAAAGTTGACTTGTTTGTTAATGATTCGTTGGTAGTCCATTTTTATTTCAAGGGTCCAACTAGATTAGTTGTAAAATATGAATAATTGTATTGCTACTTTTTAAACAGAATTTTATAGTAGGTTATATATATATATATATATTAAACATGAGATGGTTTGAATACAAGAAGCTTAGTTTAAGTAGGCATATGTACCAAAAAATAAAGTAGCCTAAAGTTCACTTTTATAGTTGAATGGTAATATGATGTCTTGGGTGTTTCATGCTATTTGGAAATATTAAAAGTAAGCAATTACAAAACTTTCAATGGCATGTGTAAAGAGTAGCAATAAATCAAGCATGTACCTAGAAAATGCGATTTTTTTTAACAAGTATTACTTAATTCCAATTTTATATATTCACTGTATTGCTTTAATATATTTCTATATTTCTATTTATGAGAGTGGAATGGAATATTAAAATTAAGTAGGTACAAAAATTTTCCCACAATAAAAAGGATTTAATTTAAATACAATTAAAACAATAAGTAGGTACAAAACTTTTCCCACAATAAAAAAGATTTAATTTAAATACAATTAAAACAATGATAATAATAATAATAATATATAGGATTTTATTTGAAGTTAAAATTGGTAGTAATTATTATAATTTAAAACAATTTATTATTTTAATTTAAAATAAAAATATCTTTATGATAATAATAATTTAAATTTGAAAATGTTAAATATTAATAAACTAATTTTACTCAAACTAATTATGTACAAATTAAATTTGAAAAATAATGTAAAATGTTAAAACTAGTTATACGTGTATAGAGATTGCTGTATTGCCAAAAAAGAAAAAAATATATAAAAACAAGTTAACAGAGAGAAAAAAAGGTAAATGACTCGTTTTTCAAACTGAATATTTAAAATTTTAATATCAGAGTAGATGCTAAGAAAATGTGCCTGCTTTTTAATTGTACAATGACAAAACCGTAATAATACTGATAAGCTTAATAATCTGTTATAAAAAAATTGAAGTGTTTACCAAAGTATATCATACCCTTCTTTACAAGCATTGTATAAAATGATAACACTAATGAAATAACTGCCTAACTAAATGAAAGCATCAACATTTATATAAAATATCACTTTTTTTGGTGGAGCAAATTGCTTGGTCAAAGTAGGAAAGCTGACTGGTGTTGGATATGAAGTCGTTTACAACTTGCTTTGATAGTCAGATAATGAAAAGCTGCGAAAAGTTGATCTGTTTCCCAGTTAGGAACATGTGGGTTCTTCTGTTAATCATCACTCTCGTAGCTGAATCACATTTGGTAAGCCTTTTTTGTTCCAGTAAATTATGAAGATTCTCTTTCACATCTCTCTTCACCATTTTAGTGATGAATGAAAGTGTAAAGTTCATTATCCTTTCCCACTTTTGTGGCGCATACTCAGTTACCCTAACGAGCCATCACAACCTCCCAAAGCCTTCAAAGTGCTCACACGGATACTGGACCAAAAAAGTGGCTTGCTGAAAATTTCTTTTTCTATTTTCTTTTTGCTGTCTTCTTTTATTGGCTTCTGACTATTCCTAAATTGTTTACATTTTTCTCTAAAATCAAAGTTTGGAATTTGTCAAATAACATATTCACTCTTTTCCATTGTGAACGCGTGCAATGCTTTGGTGGTCGCAACGTCCAAGGTTGTACTTGTACACGTATTTAAAACTTTGAAGTAGTAAATGACCAAGATAGGCTTGAACAACATAGCAAAGCATGTGCAGGAATTACACAACTTTCTGTTGATTTATTCTTTGTTTTTAATGGTATTGACTCATGGTTATACTTTATTTTTGTGTGTGATTTTAGAATGTCAATTTTCACATCATTCATCTCTCTTTTGAGAGATTTAAAATGTTGACTTAGCCTGTAAAAGTATAATCAGTTTGGTATAAATATGATATTAAAGTTTCAATACTCATTTAATTCTTGTATTATCAGTTTTTATATTTTAATATCTACACCTAGAATTATTCATTTTAGTTTCTTTATATTTTTAATTTATTTTAATATCTGCCATCTAAAATTATTGGAACTAAAAAGGGTTAAAGCATGTATACAAATGGAAAATTATATTAATTGAGTAATTAAAATGTTCATCATTATTTTGCTTTCATTGCCTCTGAAGATTATCCTTTAGTAAACAGACTCCATAAAATTTAAGGACGGTATGATTAGTCACAATATTATTACCCTTTTTTTATTATTTTATAAAAAGATATTATTAGATAAATAAGTATATCTCATATTTTAAGAATATAAAATTCTTGTAAAAGGGTTATTAAAAAGTGTTTGAAAAAAATTATAATTATTCTAGAAACTGATTAAATAAAATTTAAAAGTGTTTATTAATAAATTAATAAACAACTTTTTATTAAGAATAATGTCCAAGTGCATCGAAAATTAGAGATTGATTTTGATGAATTGTTAGTATATAAAGAATCTTATGTTGTCAACTAATTAGAAATTATTAAATATGAATTCTGAAATAATTAATATTTTAGTTTGTGCAAATTTTTATTTTATGTAACCAAAATTTATAGTAAATAAATATTTCTATTTTATAAATTATACTATTTTAAATTTTAAAATTAATAATATTTTTAGCATATAAATTATATTATATTTAAAATTCGTAACACATAAAATTTTTAAACCTGTAAATAATATTTAGAATTTCCTATAAATAGTTTTTATAACAATATGACATTATTTTTAAGTACTGGTAATTTATTTAAAAGTTTATTAAAACTCAATTTACAATTAAAGGAAATTAATTAGTAAAGGAGATAAAAGATTAAAATTTCTTAAAAAGTAATTTGAAAATAAAACTTCTCAAGATATTCTATATATAGCTAATTTGTATAGAAAGAATGTTGCAAAATATAATAATTTTAGTTATATAATATTTTATTAACGTATTAATAAGTGATTGATGCATTACAATTATTTGTTGAAAACTATTGTAGAGATGTATTGACAACACTTTTTGACAAAAAAATATAAATTATTTTTCACAAATTATAAAATCAGTCTTAGAATTTTACCTTCTAGATCAATATGCCATGATAACTTGCATTTCTTTTTACAATATATGGGGACAACTTTCCTTACACCTATTCATTATCTTTTTTCCACTAAAAATGAAGGAAAACTTAATATTTTATTTGAAAATCACATTGGCATTACAAAACCTAAAGACAACCATAATTAAATGTTGAAAATCTCTTGTTTCAAAACCACGAGAAAAGAAACAGAGAGAACTATTTGTGAAGAGAAATGTATACCAGAAAATTAGACCAAGAAAACCTAAATGATGACAAAATATCATATTCTTAAAATATTAAAAAAATATTCTCCGAAAATGAATAAAAGTAATAATGGTGAAAAGAGATCTTATGACACCTATGCCACTAACAATCTTCTTGGGCCAAGTCTATGTACTGCTTTTGACTATAGGAATTAGGATCTTGATTAAGTTTTTTTTTTTTTTTTTTTTTCAAAAATTTATT
>Ga0209700_100199_pt1 | contig 98548 bp, 52 predicted proteins | sample SiratroredBW_FD_187528 | JGI IMG/M metagenome (GOLD analysis project Ga0209700, IMG submission 187528) | Root nodule microbial communities of legume samples collected from California, USA - Siratro red BW (SPAdes) (version 2) | ecosystem: Host-associated > Plants > Roots > Nodule | place: USA...
CCTTCCAAGGGAAAAATATTGAAGCTCCTTCCCCGAACAATTTTGTTCTAGCAGACTACTTTTGAGAGGATTAATGAGTAACTATTGGTCTACCTAAGGTGTGCTTATGGCAGGAACTCGACTAATCATTATTTTATGATGCCCGTATTTTGTCCTCCTAAACTAAAGAGGAATTTAGTCTTGAATATATCTGGAAAGGTGTTACAATTTGGTCTCACCAATTATCGAGCACCATAACACCGTCTTCGACAATACAATCTCAGTTGAGTGGAATGTTGGTTTTGCAGGTGAAAGTGTTCAAATCTCAATTGATACCAATCCATGAAGAAGCATTTTTCTTTTTGAGTACATTGAAAAAGTAGTGAAACGTTCAAATCAAACCCAATGTAAGTATCGGGATTTCGTTTTATATTTAGCGTATTTATAGACGGCTACATTCGGATTTTGTTACATTAGTTCTGTCGTTTTAATTCCGTTATATTTTAAAACATTGTTCCTTGAAAAGAATTAAAAGAGAAACTAAGTTTACTTTTATTATTAAAATTTTATTTTAAGAATGTACTTTATTCTGTGTAGTATACTAAATGAGATTTTTGTGGATTACGAATTGGAATGGGTTTTAACTTTTTATTAAAATATTTCTTGTAATACCTCGTCTCCTGTTAGAAGTTCGAAAACTTGGTGTACTAACAATCTAGCATGTTTAGGCAAACGTTTAACATCACTGGGACACATTTTGTTCTGTTATATGCTTTTGGACATGTGAACATCCCTTTGCAATATTTGAGTTATATTCAGTGCCAATCCTTTGAGAGTGTCATCCCTTGAACATGTATCGGAAACGCGGGATTATTGTAAAATAAACACAGCTACCACAGTAACAAATGCTAACAGCAAGAGAGATTGGAAGAGATGTACAATTTGGTAGTTGGTCTTTGATTGAACCGCAAGGCATCATGGAAGGGGTGAGCTTTTGGGACTAAGTATTTTTCGGAGCAGTAACTTTAAGATGCATCGAATTTCATTACTATATGAGCCAAATTAAGACAAACAAATCCTTGGTCTTACGCCAGAAATTATGCAGACACGAGATTCATATAAGCTAGTGAAAAGGTTGCCTTTTAGGAATTATCGGTGACTTGTACACAATATACTTCTGAAAGGATTAAAATTTCTTGATGAAGTCGTATATATGCGCGCTGATCTCGTCTGGCCTTTCCTGATTTATAAAGTGGGCTACTCCTTCCATCACAATCAATTCTTGCAAAAACGGTACGTCTTTCTTAAAGCGACCATTATGTATATACTCCTTCACACCTGGAGTGTTGTATGTAATATCAAGATCTCCCACCATAAACTTGACCGGTACCTTGATCTGTACTCCAGTCCATGCTGCAGTGAGCTCCCACGTTCTGCAGACAAAACCAAATTTTAGGTATCGGAAGCGTGAAAATGTAGGTGACCACCTCCTACAACCAGGAATAAACATCTAGTTTCTAGAGCACACACAAATACATGGCAAATTAAAAGAACATAGACGTGTCCTAATAATCGAATTGTAAGGTATGAACTGTCCAAACCTTTATACTATCTACATTGCTCATGTTTGTTGTTGGGGTGAGAGCTCAACATTCTATTTTTCACACACATTTTGTTTTTCTCTTTTCCTTCCATCCTATACACCCCATGTGGATACGTATATAATATTAATCATTGGGAATAATTTATTCATAATCAGTTGAAGATCATTTGAGGTCACGTATACTAAATTATTTCCAGTCACATGTTCAAAATAGGAGCTATGGCAATGTTCCCTACAAGGAACAAGAAGAAACTCACAGGTCCATAGCACGATAGTAGTTCAGCCCACCAGTGAAGCCTTTCTGTTCAAATTTGGTGGCATAATAATTGACATCTTCTTCAGACAGCCACGATGGCAGAGCAACATGATGGTCAGGTGAGCCTCCAAATCCTATCTCCTTAGGCACTCTAGGTGGACATGGATCACGACAAGCAAGAATCTTCCTTATTATCCTCGCAGCACCAGCACGAGCAAATTCCTCTTCAACCTCCCCAGGTTTCTGCACCACATAAACGTATCAAAGCTTAACTTCACTCCTATCTTTGAAATTTGCGACGAAAACGATGAGTTGAATTAGTGAATTTGTTTTACCTGAAACCTGCAGATATAGTAATCATCGCCCATCATGGCCCTCAAGCTCTGAATGGGCTTTCGTTTAGGGCTTCTGGGCCGGAACACGACACTCATGTTGACTAGCGCTTTCACACGCTCGGGCCTCAACATGCAGAAATACCAGGCCATGGAAGCCCCCCAGTCATGGCCCACCAAAAACACTTGGTCGATGCCCAGAGCATCGAGAAGCCCAACGAGGTCGGCCACAATGTGGAGGGCGGAGTAAGAGGAAGCGGAGGGCGGGGCGTCGGTGTCGCCGTAGCCGCGGAGGTCGGGGGCGATGGCGCGGTAGCCGACGGAGGAGAGCGACAGAAGCTGGTGGCGCCACGAGTACCATAGCTCCGGGAAGCCGTGGAGGAACAGAACAACTGGGCCTGATCCAATTGATGCCACATGCATATTTATTCCATTGGTGCTCACTGTTCTGTGCTCTATTTTCTCCATCTCTTTCTCTTCAGTCTCTTCCTTAATTTCTTCTTATTCATTACTATAATCTGGTGTTGCAGGGAATTTAAGTAAGTGGAGAAGAGATTTCTCTTTTCCTTTTTACAAACAAATTCCGAATGATTATGTAATCCATGACGATCCAAGTACTTCCTTTTTTATCTGATCCCAAAATTCTCCGCCGCCATCAAAGTCAAGAAATCATGCCTAACTCCACACACACCAGGTAACTGTAATTTGACTTAATTTGGTAGTGTAATCCTTACAAATTAATCTGTTTTTTTAAAATAAATAAATAAATAAATGGTCTTAAATTCTAATAATAATACTTTATCGTGGTTACTGATTGATTATATTTATACTTGTAATTTTTATTTTCCTTTTGAAATTGTCTGATATATAAAATGCTATAATTTCTAAATTTCCGAACACATTTGTAAGTCTGTTTAAAAGAACTTAAAAAGAAGTTTCACAAGGGAAAAAGCGCATTGAAGCAAAATAAGTTTCCTTCTTCCCCGTTCTTTGAAAAATCAAATTCAAAAACAAAAAACATAAGCCAAAATTTTCTATGTAGCCAGGAACTCTAAATTAATTGAAACATTGTTTCACAACAATTGTTAAAATTACTGCTCAACTCAATTCATGATTACTTTTTTATTCACTCATTTATTTTAATTTTAAAAATCATAATATATATATATATATATATATATATATATATATATATATATATATATAAATATATATATATATATATCCAACTACAAAAAAAAAAAACTCTTAAAGGCGTTATACTTTATCATCATCAAAATACAGTTTAGAAAAAATATTCACATATTTAAAATATTTTATGAACACATAATGTTGTCCCGTTTTGAACTCGGAAGGGTCCAAATTAGACTTGGAGGGGTGCGTTTGACAAAGCAAAGTAATTTGTATTTTTTAGTCTCATATTTTATATCAAATACTTTCCTAAAATAGATAAAAATTAAATTATTAATGAATAATTACTCCCATCTCTTGAAGCAAGTCTAATTAATTCAATATCTTAACAATATTTAATTAAATTTTATAGTTATGTACTGATAATTAGATATCTCTGATAATAAATTTGAAGCAAGTCTAATTAATTCAATATCTTAACAATATTTAATTAAAATTTATAGTTATGTACTGATAATTAGATATCTTTGATAATAAATTTAAAATATTTAATCAAATCATGAAATTATGCATGATAATTAATATTCAGGAATTAGATAAAATAATAATGAGCCAAAATTTTGACCTTATTGAACAAGACTGGTAAAGACAAAAAATAACTCATATTTGGACTAATCAATGATCGAAAAATCTTAACGGCTAAATCAAATTAGTGTCCACAGTGATGTTAGGTAAAATTTTCCTACCTTTATATCAAAAATATTATACACTAAAAATCTTTTTAGAAACTTGATTCCCAACAAAAATGAGAAATCAGAGACAAGAAAAAAATGATGATACACGAGATAATTGAAACGATGAACAAGTTACAACTTAGCAACAAAGAATTCAAAAAATAGGCGAGAGAACTGAGAGTCGGGAGCACAGAGGCTCATATTTGAACATAAACGGTTGAGAAAAAGAGGTAAATGAGACACACTATGACTGATGAAAGAAACTTTAAGAACGCACGAGAAACTTCCAGAAAGCAAATGAAGAATTACAGCACACTTTACAAGACAAAGAACTAAATAAAGTAGGTATTGTGAGTACCCCTCACTACCATTTGGTACTTGATCTTGGATTGAACCGCAAGGCATCATGGTAGGGGTGAGCTTTTGGGAATAAGTATTTTTTAGTACAGTAACTTTAAGATGCATCGAATTTGATCAATATATGAGCCAAATTAAGACAAACAAATTCTTGGCCTTACGCCAGAAGTTATGCAGACACGAGATTCATATAAGCTAGTGAAAAGGTGCCTTTTAGGAATTATCGGTGACTTCTACACAATGTACTTCTGAAAGGATTAAAATTTCTTGATGAAGTCGTATATATGCGCGCTGATCTCTTCAGGCCTTTCCTCGTTTATAAAGTGAGCTACTCCTTCCATCACAACCAATTCTTGCAAAAATGGTACGTCTCTCTTAAAGCCACCATTATGTATATACTCCTTCACACCTGGAGTGTTGTATGTAATGTCAAGGTCTCCCACAATAAACTTGACCGGTACCTTGATCTGTACTCCAGTCCATGCTGCAGTGAGCTCCCACGTTCTGCAGACAAAACCAACTTTACCAGACTACATACACATCCTTCAACCAATTAATTATTTTCTGAACTCATTTTGTCAGTACATGCATACATACAGCACTACAAACCAGGTTCAGTTACTGCATCCGAAGTAGCTCGTGAAAGCTATTCCTAAACATGCCCCTTTGTTTCATTCAAGCTAAACTAAATGTAAAAATACACTCGTCTACTCTTATATGTCATTTTCTTCTTTTGTCTCTTTGTTTTCCATTTTATCACTTACGAAATCTAACATTTTCTCTTAAGATTTAAACTTAGGATAGGACCTATCTCAACCCAATAAAAGCTTCTGCAAGGTGTCTCTCCAGGACTTACACCAACTGCATTAATAGAGGTGGAATCTAAACACCCCTGGGCATACGATTAGGTATAGAAGCGCGAAAAATGTAGGGGACCACCTCATACAACTAGGAATAAACATCTAGATTCTAGAGCACAGACAAATACATTGGCCAATTAAAAGAACATAGACGTGTCCTAATAATCGAATTGTTAGGTATGAACTCTCCAAACCTTTATACAATCTACATTGCTCATGTTTGTTGTTGGGGTGAGAGCTCAACATTCTCTCTCACACACATCGTTTGTTTCTCTTTTCCTTCCATCCTATACACCCCATATACGTATATCAGGGTTCTAATTATTAATTATTGGGAATAATTTATTCATGATCAGTCGAAGAACATTTGAGGTCACGTATACTAAAATAATTATCTCCAGTCACATGTACAAAATAGGAGCTATGGCAATGTTCCCTACAAGAAAATAGAAGAAACTCACAGGTCCATAGCACGATAGTAGTTCAGCCCACCAGTGAAGCCTTTCTGTTCAAATTTGGTGGCATAATAATTGACATCTTCTTCAGACAGCCACGATGGCAGAGCAACATGACGGTCACGTGAACCTCCAAATCCTATCTCCTTAGGCACACTAGGTGGACGTGGATCACGAGAAGCAAGAAAACCCTTTATTATCCTCGCAGCACCAGCACGAGCAAATTCCTCTTCAACCTCTCCAGGTTTCTGCAGCACATAAACATATTAAAGTTTAACTTCACTCCTATCTTTGAAATTTGTGACGAAAACGATGAGTTGAATTCGTGAATTTATTTTACCTGAAACCTGCAGATATAGTAATCATCGCCCATCATGGCCCTCAAGCTCTGAATGGGCTTTCGTTTAGGGTTTCTGGGCCGGAACACGACACTCATGTTGACTAGGGCTTTCACACGCTCGGGCCTCATCAAGCAGAAATGCCAGGCTATGGAAGCCCCCCAGTCATGACCCACCAAAAACACTTGGTCGATGCCCAGAGCATCAAGAAGCCCAACGAGGTCGGCCACGATGTGGAGGGCGGAGTAAGAGGAAGCGGAGGGCGGGGCGTCGGTGTCGCCGTAGCCGCGGAGGTCGGGGGCGATGGCGCGGTAGCCCACGGAGGAGAGCGACAGAAGCTGGTGGCGCCACGTGTACCATAGCTCCGGGAAACCGTGGAGGAACAGAACAACTGGGCCTGACCCAATTGATGCCACGTGCATATTTATTCCATTGGTGCTCACTGTTCTGTGCTCTATTTTCTCCATCTCTTTCTCTTCACTCTTCACTCTCTCTTCCTTAGTTTCTTTGTATTCATTACTATGATCTGGTTTTGCAGGGAATTTAAGTAAGTGAATAAGAGAATTTCTCTTTTCCTTTTTGAAAACAAATTACAAAGGATTTTGCGCGTTATGATGTAATCCAAGACTATCAAGTACTTCCCTGTTTATCTGATCCCAAACCGCAGTCATCAAAGTCAAGAAATCATGCCTCAACTCCTCACACATCCAGGTAACTGTAATTTTAATTAATTCCCAAGCGTAATCTTTACAAATTAATCTGTTTTTTTTTTTTTTTAAATTAAATAAATAATTTGTCTTAAATTCTAATAATAATACTTTATCATGGTTACTGATTGGTTATATTTATACTTTTAATTTTTTATTTTCCTTTTGAAATTGTATGATATATAAAATACTTTCATTTCTAAATTTCCTGACACATTTGTAAGTCTGATTAAAAAAGAACTTAAAAGGAAGTTTGACAGAAGATAAATGAGACAGTGAAGCAAAATAAGTTTACTTCTTCCCCATCTCTTTATATGTCATTCTTGTAAAAATCAAATTAAAAAACTAAATACATAAGCCAAAATTTTCTATGCAGCCAAGAATTAAAATTTAATTTAATGTTGTTTCACAATAATTATTTAAATTACATGATTACTTTTTATTCTCTCATTTATTTCAATTTTAAAAATCATAATATATAGCCAACTACATTTAAAAAAAAAACTCAGTGATCAAAATAAATATACAAGTTTAGAAAAATATTGACATATTTAATATATATTTTATAAATACATTAAAAAACAACTCGGAAAACATATCTATTATAGTAAATAGAGTATGTAACCTCTCTTGGATATTTTTAACATATATGTTCAGATATGTTATTACCTTTCCAGATCATCCGAGCTGTTCTATAAATCCAAACTAGGGTATTTATGACATTTCACCACCCTATGAGGGTGCAATTTCAAACCACGAGGGTACAGAATGCAATAGTCAGTCATGGTATTATTAAGGTAACCACATAGAATAAGTTCAGGCCTATAACATCTCAGTTGTACTTTTTATAGTTGTGAAAACCATATTTTTCTATCTAGAAGACGAATTCTTCCTCCACTCCCATATTCTCTTCCTGCAATTCCATACTCCATACTCCATTCTGAATATAAAATTATACATATATACTTACTTTAAAATTGAAAAAGTAAATATTATCTTTTATCTATTTCACCTCCCTAACTCTTACTGTGACACGGCGCCATTCAAATCTTAAATTAAAGCTTTAAACAAGTTCTAAGTAAGCAATTATTGATGTTTATTAGTAATTTGTGAGTGATATTATTGATTAGAGTAGTTAATTTGATGATTGGAAGACTGTGGACAGCTAACGATGACTTTTACGATTTGAGAGTTTTACAACCGGATAGAGTGTCATCTGGTCTACATTTTCTTTCAAAATGTGAACCGGATGGGAGTGTCATCCCATTATCATTTGTAAATATGAATCGGATGGAAATGTCATCCGATTGTCATTTGCAAAACAAAATGACAACGGAATGATACTCTAAGGTCATTTTAATATGAGTACTTTGGAAATTAATTTTTTTTATGGAGGTGCAGGAAGAAAGTACGAGGATGGAAGAAGAATTCGTCACCTATTAACTTCTCCAGAAAGTGGGATGTTAATTCTGTGATTACTTAGGAAAACTGATATTAGAGTATTGATACATCACAGGATACACATTTTATGAATTCTTCCCAAATTTCATACCTTTTTCTAGGGTTGCTTTTGAAGAAAATGAGAAAGTTAATATTTAAACACACAAAGACTTGAAAAATAGTGACACATTTTTTATTTTTTTTGATAAAATTGAATTTGGCTTATTACTTTTATGAATTGAAATTTAACACTTTTAGAAAGCTCTAAGCAATATTTAAAAACATATTAGTAAAACTAGAAGAGGTAACTGGCAATGATTTTCTTAATATTCCAATTAACCGTTAATATGTTTGAACATGGAGGCCCAAAATTGACAGGGACACACAATGACAATGGCAACCTTGTAAAAGAGGCGTAATTTCACTGTAGTGATATCATTAGTTTTATAATAAAATCTAGAAAAGATATTTTTAACGGATATTTTTAACAACTATTTCTTTTTATTGTGAAGATTTTCAACAGTAAGGAGACAAAGGTGAATCAATCACACTATAAGAAGAGTGATTGAAATATAATCCTATCTACTTAGTGTGTAGTGAGAGATTCCATTTTAGATTTAAGTGTATGGAAAAGATATTTGTTGACAACATTATCATCTATTTTAAGAAATTAGTTTCAAAGTTGCATTGTAGTTTCTACAAACATCAAATACAGAATCTGCTGACTTGGAGCATTATAATAGTTTATAGCAAAACTATAGTGGGAATGGAATAATTGAAATTGCTTTTTTCGGTTAGAAGATGTTACTGTTCCGAATTCGCCACCTACACAATCATGGTGTGGGGTGGGGGATCTCACTGCATGAACAATGAGTCGTGTTACAAACACATTAGTGCACCATCTTTCATTATCTTGGAGAATCGGAATCCAAAAAGAGTCTCACACTCTCACTTCATATTTGCTCCGTTGCTTTTTACTTTACATTCTGCCTTTTTTGCACTTTCTCATCCAAATTCTAATGCAAACATATTTTGGTTTCTCTCTGGAATCTCAATCATAATGAGTAAATTATAAAGAATGGTTGAAAGTTTTTTTTTCCCGAAAATTATAACTTTCCAGCCAAACTGTGCACTGAATCATACAGAACTTGGTAGCAAGTTTGATCAGTGGCAGTGATGTTTTTTTATGATTTGTATATAGCGATAATAACCTGCTCCAGTGTTATATTCTCATAGATTCCGATCCAATCCAATTGAATTGGATTATCCTGTTGTATATATTATATTGTTTTCTAAGTCTAGGAGTATCTACAACTGGCAGATAAATTTGTAGAATTTGGCTTTATACTTTGGAACCATGTTGATGTGTCAAATTCTCAAGTATTATGTCTTGATATACAAGCATTCACTGGTTGCACTGAAATTGACCTGTACCAAATTCGATTCTTGTACTGAGTGGGGACCTAGCAAATTTTCGCACAAAAACACTCAAGAGAAAGAGAAGTTGTTTTGTTGAAGCCCTCCAAAAAGTTTAGAATATAAATATAAAATGAGGTATGCTTGAGGACTAAGTTTAGGAAAGGGAATTAGTGTTTTTGAATACTATAAGACTTGAAAGTTTGCTGAGAAAAATGTCTGCATATTTAGTATTTAATTTTGTGTCTGACATATTATTGATTCTAAAATAATATGGCTGTGAAAAGAAAAGGACAGGAGTTTTATTTAAAGCTAAATCCACTTGTTAATTTTGGACAGTGTGCTACATGCAATAGAGAAGTGAGGGCGTTTTTTGTCAGTATGCAGCAAGAGGCACACAGTATATATATTTGGCAAGGATTAGAACAAATTGATATTTTCAAAATATTATTGTGGTGCTGCATTATTGTTGGGTTTGAAAAGAATAGCTGGATTAACACTACTTAAACTTGGTTATCCTTAGTTAACTACATGTGGTTTGAAAGCAATCAAATCGAGTGAAAAGCTTTGGAATGTTCACATAACTGCCCATTCATTTGTGGTTTTCTAGCAAATGCGCCAAGCAACAAGTTGTGCTTCTTTAATCCCTTTTTCTTCTTTTCCCATACCTTAGCTTTGCTATTCATTTTTCTTCTCTTTTAACAACCAAAGCGCATTCACAATTCTATCCGAATGAAATATACAAATAATATATAAACGCTTTTTATGTTTTCACATTTGCGCACAGTCCTATGGCATGAAATTCTTTTGCCGGAAAATAACCAATCAAACATGATGAAGACAGAGAAATGTCAATATGTTACTTTTTGGATTAAAGCTCCGAGTGGTAGTAATAGTCTGTTTCAAGTGGATTATTAGTAGTGGCACATCAACCAAATAAGCACACTCCACGCAATTTTGCAGATCCCTTTTCCCGAATAAGACATGTAGGAACGTCAAAATCTACTTTTGTTTCTCAAGCTTAGCATGGGTGTAGATGAATAGATTGTGATGTACCTGAGAAGTGAGATGCCACTTGATCAATCTTGACATGCTTAGTGACCCAAAAATTGGTTCCTTATCTTTGCAGCATATAATCACTTTTCAAATCAAAAGCAAAAGGTTAAAGCAACTCATAAAGAGACCGCGAATGCCTTACATCCAGGAGGCCACGGAAACAAGGACTACTCATAAATTAACAATACTAACAGCAACTTTAATATAAGCTTAATCCTTTAACGTTTGCAAAATAAAATATTCGACAATTATTAGTTCAACGAAGCCCACCCAATACTCAAGTTACGATTTTGATTTTACATTTTTGTGTACTTATCATTATGTTGCAGAAAGAGGAAAATTTCCACGAATATCTCGAGGAGGAATGAGCCACTAATTAGTTGGTTTATTTCTATCTATATTGAGATGTGAGACTCCGCGTCTTGAGATAAGTAATGATTGTATGTATGACCTATTGCCTTGCATTTCGTATTTCAGGTGAATTGTTTCACTTTTTCAGAACAATTGCTAATGCCTCACATCACATATCCTTAGCCACAAAAACCAGGGTATAAAACACTAACAATAATAATTTGAGAAGAGACCCAAAATTTCAAATGAATAAAAAATCCAAAATTTGAGTCGGCAGGGCTAAGTCACGGGTGAGACCTTGACGTGGAAAGATTTATATTTTAGTAGAAGATGGTACAATTAATTATGCTTGAGAAGGATTGTTAAGGAATTGGGTTGGGACAAGCACCATCATCAGAATCCTAATGTGTGACCATGTCCCTTTCGATTTCTCTTTCTGAGATGCTGAAAGAAACAGTTAACCAAAATCACATGGAAAAATTGGAAAGTGCTGAAAATCTTTTTATATTTACATATTTTGATCGTATTATTCAGCATGTTTACTATTTTGTCTTTTATCTTTCAGTCTTCAAAGAGTTTAGACACTTTGGTAGGAATGGAATAAAAAAGAGTTTTGAAGAATCTTTATTCCCATATAAACCAAAATTATCATAGATAAACATTGCAACTGAAATCGAGATAAAATTATGATGAAGACGTTGGTAAGAAAACAAAGATTAAAAGTAGTAATAAATAAATAAATGACCAATGAATGAGTGGTTGCAGACATTATATATACGCAGTCGCAGATATCGATCTGATCCAAATCTAAAATAAAAATCGCTCCTTTACACACACTGTTTCAGACACTCTTCTTCTCAATCATGACTACGGAGCCAGACATCGAAGCCAAGTACGCTCATAACGGCAAGGTTATGGTGGGCACTGCCATTCTCCTCTTCCTTCTCATAACCCTAATCATTCTCTTCAACACCTACGTCCGCTTCTGCCGCCGCCGCCGCCGCCGCCGCGCTCTCTTGTCCCATTCCCTTCCCACCACTTCCTCCGCCGAGCCCTGTCTCGATCCTTCCGTCATCAAGTCCCTCCCCACTTTCTCCTTCTCCGCCGCCCTCCACCGCTCTCTCCAGGACTGCGCCGTGTGCCTGTCGGAGTTCGCCGACGGCGATAAAGTCCGCTCGCTCCCCAACTGTAACCACGGCTTCCACGCCCACTGCATCGACGCGTGGTTCGCCTCGCACTCCACGTGTCCTCTCTGCCGAACCCCGGTCCAACCGGCCGCGGCTTGCTCTGACGCTGAACCCGGTTCGGCTCCGGTTTCCGAAGCGGACGAGGGTTGCTCTTCGTCTTTGGGTCCCCCAATTGCGTGTCCGAGAAAGGCGTTGGATATAGTGATGGAAGTGGGTGATGTGGAAAGAGGGTTGAATCCTGTAACCGAAGATGAGGGATTCAGATGCTCATTGAAGAGGTTTTGTAATGTTTAAGCTTGTAAAAATGCCAGGGTTTATGATAATGTAATCCCTAATTTTATTTTAATCTATGAATCTAAAATCACTGGAATCCCAAATCTCAATCTCTGTCACTATTGAATCTCGTTAGGAATCTACATTTGGGCAATGGTCATTTTCGATTATTATAAGAAAAAAAGTATTAATATTTGTGTCAAGTAAGTAATCTATGTTAAATTTTTCATAGAAAGTATTTTATAAATATTAGTTATTTCACTTTAACTTTTAAAAAAAAAAAAATTATGTATACTTGGTTGGGCGCGTATGCTTAAATTCAAAAGTTGTTAGGTTGTCTTTATTTTTTAACATCTTTTTCTATTGTTTAAAATTTATTATAAAATCAGGAGAGTTATCAGGTAAGTTGTGCCTTTAAAAATGTTGTCTTTTTAATGATTTTAAACGATAAAAAATAACATTAAAAATATATTAGAAAATGTTTTCTCAATGTTCCTCTGTTTAAAATTGTATGAGAATCCAATAAATAAACTTTCAAAGCAATTCTTCTGTACATGAATGATAAATCTGTATTTTCCAGATAGTAAGTTTTGATAATAATAATAATATAATATCAACCATAAAAATGTCAGTAACGTATATTTTTCATGCATTTTTATTATTTATTTAAATGTATTAAAATATGTGGAATTATGAGAAAGTTTCATTACAAAATCAAAGTTATCAATTTTTAATCAATTTTATTTGATAATAAAAAGTATTTAACGATTTTGAAAATGTGTTGATAGTAATCATGCACTAAGTTGACAGTAGGTTATTCTTTTATGTTCTGCACCCCTGCATTTTTAGAATTCCAATTTTGTCCATTTTCGACCTTTATTTCAAACTGTCTCTTCCACCAGACATAATTTTGTGGTAGTTGGTGAACCTTGGAAGAGATTATTCCGACAATAGTTGGTGGAGGTCGTGGTGGTTTATCAAAGTCACTAAGGGATAGCTAGTTTTAGATATAGAAGGTTATTTTTTCCTATTTTGTTGGTTCAAATGGTAAAAGTTCATGTTGCTGAAAATCTGAGTCTCCAAATACGCGTGGAACATGTAATCCAGAACGTGTTAAGAAAAGAAACATGAGCTTCGTGTTTCTAGAAGTGTTCACAATCCGTAATAATAATGGGAGGTGCAAATAGTATTCCAAATTCATTTTTCTGGAAAGTGTATTTTATAAATATGTAATGGAATGCTCATTCCTCTAACATAATCCAGAAAGCTTAGTTTGAAATATTTATTCTGACATTTCACAGACTTGATGGGGTGCATTCTGAAATTTGGGGGTGCAGAAAGCAATAGCCTTAGAATATTCTAAAACAGGGAATGGGCTGATCCGAATAAATATTGGGCTTTGATTATTCTTAGCCCCTATTTCTGAGTTCAGTCTAATGCTTTATTGCAAATTTTTTTTCTTCTAAAAAATACCCTTGATAGCATGATTAACAATGGGAAGAATCTAGATAGACACTACAGTATCTTTAATACTTGTACCTTCCTCTAATACTTATTTTGGTAGTAACTTTAATACTTATTTTGGTATTCATTATGTACCTGAGAATACAAAATAGGAAACATACTTTCAAAAGGAATATATCCAATATTTGTAATGCATTGTTACAAACTTTTGTAAGCATACAATGTTCATGTAAAGCGAATTTTTAAATTAAAGTATCGAATCTTAAATAATTAGAGTTGTGTTATTGATAAAGAGTTTTTCTCGTCGATTTCAATTTTTTAACAAAATCAAATATTTTCTAAATGAAACAAAAAAATGAAGAGATGAAGATAATAAATAAAGGTATAAAAATAATCAGGCGTAGAAGATAAAAATATAATAGTAACTATTTTATATCGCAACAAATTGTTATATTTATTCATTAGAAACTAAGGAAATTTTTTGTTATATACTTAAAAAAAGTTCTCAATTTAAATAAATCATATCTTCTGCCGAGATGTTGTTAAGAAACCAATGAAACTTTTTATTTCAGGAACAAGTAAAATAAAATTGACGAATCATTATTATATGATTTTGTAATTTAATTTTAAATTTTTTAGAAAGATGAAAAATAAGGATAAAGAAATCAAAAATTAAGTTTAATTGTAATTGAAAGACAAATTAAATGGGTGTGAATTGATAAATTTTGATATGAAGATGTTACGGTTGAGTTTTATAATATTGTTCCTCGTGTAAATTACTTAAAAATAAATTTATAATGATAAATCTCAGTTATAGCATTAATTTATTAAATCATTCAGGTTTTAAATTATTGAGAGTAAGTTAAACTAAAATAATTTATTATAATTTTAATCATTTGTAAGTTATAATCAATTAATCTATAGAACAATATTTTGTTAAAGTTGTCTAATTAAAATCGTTGTACTTATAATATTAATCTTAATAAAGTATTCGTTCTGATATATTAGGTTTAAAAACATTTTTCAAAGTCAATAAGAATAATGTTGTAAATGAAATAAATTTTTGGTAAATTAAATATAAGATGTTTACATGAATTTGAGTCTCGCTATATTTAAAAAGAAAAAATAGTGAGTTGTATTTTCGTTAAAGATTAATTTTCAAAAAGTTAAAAAACGTTCCAACAAATTTTGACGCATTAAAAATAATAGGTAAAACAGATTCGTGTGTATCTGTTTATAACAATTATAATGAACAAAGAAAATATGTACAAAATTTTTATCACACGGATCTCCTAACTTAGAAAGACAAACATATTTCCGTTAAGTGAGGTTTACATAACTTTACTTTTCCTATATGAAAAAATTCACACTTTAATATTTTTAAAGATGTTTGAACAAATGTTCTTTCTTGTCTAAATTTTAAATGTTTTATCTCACACTTTCAACCAATCTTCAAAGTTTCTCCATTTATTCATATAGATAAAAAATTCTAAACTATTTTTTTTTAACAACGAAAATAAAAAAAAGAAGTAAAAACTTATAATACATATTTTTATTTTTTAAAACACTATTATCATGCATCGATAATTTGTTTTAGTATCATCAACCCGTCTTTAAATTTCATCCCATAAAGGTATCTTAGTTACAAATAATTTTATATGCTTAAATATGGTTAAAATGATATGATAGGTTCATATGTAACCATTTTGATTGAAACTAAAGTATGGGGGATTGAAATAAAATCAAGATATCATGATTACAAATGAATAAATACGCTTCAGTACTGTTGAAATTATATGATATGTGTTATAATTTGATGATGAGTTCATATGCAATTTTTCAATTGAAATGAAATCATAATGACGAGGATGGAAAGGAAATCAAAGTATAATGATTGCAAATAAATTTATTTAAAGTTAATAAGCTTGAAATAGAGTATAAAGGATTGCCTTTTTATGATAGACTTGGTTGTATTCTGTTTGAGGGTTGATATTTGAATTTCTAAGTTTATACCAAAACATTAATTGTAAATCTATTTGTCTTATTTTATTTTACTTTCACTAATTGAAATATTATTTCACTCACTTAGCCTTGTCTATCTTGTTTTTTTGTAAGTTACATTGTACTATGTATACTAACACATTCATCAAAAGCATATTAAGAAGTATATGTTATTACTTTGTAACATATTTTGTTGTTATTTATGTAGTTGTACATAAGTTTTATGTAGTTGAATGTTAATACTTCCATGTAAATATAAGTTGGAATGATATAAAATGATATTACAATGTTTGTGTAATCTTTATTTGATGGAAGTGCCAAAATAGCTACTCGCGCTGGGCACAATTCTCTCATTTTGCTTTCGGATTCAGCCTGGGTTGAGAGCATTTCTCGTCGAGCTGGGTGCATTTCTCTTGAAATGCTTGTGTTGGACGTGAGAATATTAGCACCGAACGCCAATATGTTTAAAAAAAAATAGTTTTCAATTTTTTTCATTTTCTTTTAACTTTGTATCATATTCCATAGACAATGTACCTTTTATTCTTTGATTTTAGATAAATGACCTGTTTTTTTAATGTTACAAAAACACATACAACAATTAGGTTGAGAGTATCTATCAACATATTTGATGTCATGCATAAACTGTCAAATTAAATTTGTGATCATATGCAAATTATCAACCAACTTCTGATTTAGATGTAAACTAAATACGAATCTTAGATCATATATAATATAGCAATGGATCTTGAATCGTATGTAGTTTATAACCAATCAAGTTTATACTAAATTACTTTTTGTTTACAAGTCGGGAGTCCTAGTAAAATAATATTCATGGAAGTAAAAAAAAAAAAAAACTTAATTTTAACTAATATTGAAGTTATTAACAGTACATAGACCAAGATAGCTAATTAATAATTTTTTTGACACTTCTACAAACAAAAAAACAAAAAGTGACAACAGGAATGTACGTTATAATTATTTAATATATTATAACCTTTTAGGAGATATTAGTGAATTATTTTATTTTATTTTCGTCTAACCTCTTTGTATGATTTACTTAACTAAATGATCAACTTTTTTTGTATTATCTTAAAAAAATATCCTCAAACATTTTTTACAAAGTTTGGATAATTTCCATTTTAAAACCAACATTTCTAAATTCAAAATTTTATTATTTATTTATATTTTTAATTTATGATGTTAAGAAACATTTATTATTTATTTAATATTTAAGTGCTCGTATTTATTATTTGTATATATATTACAAGTTTATTTAAATTGTAAGCGACGAGTGTCTTCTACACATAACCCTATTTTTTAACAATGAACTCTCACTATATATTCTTAACATATTTTGAGTTATTGACATGAGTATCATATGTAAGAGGTTGTTGCTCATATGATAACTTGAATTCGTATGCTCAAGATTGTGTTGTGGTTCATAATTTTGTTCACGCTCAACGATAGTACCGACGACCTAAGGTAAGATCTCAATCTCAATCACTTTACTTATGTTAAATTTTTGAATGTTTGTTTTTGTCTTTTAGTGTTATTTGTTCAATGTAAATGCAATATTCAAGCAAGACAACCAATAACTAGATGAATTTTGTTTTGAGGTGTTTTGATTTTGGGGTTTAAGAGTCACATAAAGAAAATATTTTGAGGATTTGTAAATATGGATCCAACTATGTTTTTGTGTGTTTTTTTATTATCTGATAATAAAAATAGAAGTTTGAGGATTTGTGAATATGGATCAAACTATGTTTTTGTGTGTTTTTTTTTATTTGATAATAAAAATAGAAGAATGACGACGATGAGAAAATACAAAAAAGACATTAAGATAAAAAATATATAATTGATGGATTAGAATATTTAATGTATTTTTTTTTTATGTTTAGGGGCTATGTTTGAAGATATTTAGAGATTTTAGGAATATAATCCAAATTATGTTTTCAATTTTTTTTGTCAATCTAGATACTATAAAGTAAGAGAATAAGAAAAACATTGAGAGAAATGGAAAGCAAAGTCAATGACTTTAGACTTTGAATGTAGCGCTACAAAAATAAAGAATAATTAGATAGACAATTCTAAACTTATTTAAATTTTAGAGTGTAGGTTAAAAACTAATTTTTTTATGATCTTGTGGCTTACTGAAGTATTTGGAAATACAAATAGAAAGAAGAAGAAGATATGAACAAGTTCATATATATATATATATATATATATATTTATAGTTTTTAAGGACTTTGAATATAGTTCATATATATCTACATTGAGTTATTAATATAAAATCATTGGATGATGTTTGATTAATTTGTTCCCTGTAGTATACTTATTTGAAATGTTTAGATTTTTTTTAGCAAGTAACATGTATTTTTTTAGTAATTCTTTTTAGTGGGAATATGTCATATTTTTTATTATTTTACAATTTGATATGTTTTTTACAAGATCTGTCGTATTATATATATATATTTGTGATTATATTTTATTTAAGAATATCATTTGGAAAATACCTTCATGTCATTATCTTGTTATCATTGTCTTAAAGTCATTGATCATATGAACTAGTTTAAAATAATGTCTTCATTGTGTTATATTTTCTGTTAATTTTATAATTTTGTTTCTTGATTTTCTAAATACAATAAATAGTTTTTATCATGATATTTCATATTCTATTTAATTTCACTAAAATCTTACTCTGCAGGCAACCCTTTTTCCCTGAGTTTCCCAAGTGCTCATAATATGATTAGGTAAAACTAATACTTTAGGACTATGTAGCAAATTTTTGAGTCAACCTCTCCTAACAGTCTTAATATATACTTAATCTTAGTTATGTTAGGGTAAGGTCTGGTCCATGATATGAATTGGGAAGAGTGGAATGTGACTCAAGGATATTGTAAATATGAGTATTAAGGTGTAATATTATTTATCAATCTGTTGTGTATAACTGAAAAAACTATAGCATTTTTAACCCTCAAATGTTGGCGCCATTACTCACTTGAGAAGATTGAGAATTCGCGCTTTTTTATTCCTTTCAATTTTGTAAATTTTGGCCTTGCCCTCTCTACTTTCTTCAAATTTCACAAAACCGCGGTCAGCCATTACCTCTGCATCTATATTCCTTCCTAAGATCAAATCAAATAGATGTAAATACATTTTAACAGAAACCTTTTTGTAGCAATACATGAATAAGTTTTGCTCCTTTACTAGGTTTCTGTCTACACAGATTAATATTTTTGTCTTATAGACCCTCACAACCCAGAGCTTCCTCTTTCTTTTTCAAAGGCTGTGTATTTTAGAGTTCTTGAGATGATAATTAAGCGGAGCATGAAAACTGCAATTCCAAAACGAAAATGGTTCAGGTTAGAAAAATTAGGGAATTCGGAGATTCAGAAGAAGCCGAGAATAAATGGGGTTTGTTCTGCTGAAGGAGTCTCTGGATCCAGTGAGGGACATTCCAATTCGTATTCCGTGGACTCCAATGGCACAATTCGAGACTTGCCCCCACAATCAGAAGAAGTGGAAGGGGTTCGTGCCATTCAACCCCAGTCTTCCAGAGGTCGCGCCAAGAAGCTTCCTTGCAGGTTCAATGATTCTGTTCTTTACGAACGGTTAGGGTCTGAGAACGAGAGTAGGAATGCTTTAGCAGACGTTGCTGCCATTAGTAGTGAACGAGATTTTCCTTGTTTTCCATGCTCTGTTGTTTCTGAGTATTCAGTCAAGACTGTTAAGAAGACAGTTAATGGGGGTCGTTCGTTGTTTGTTAAAGAAAAGAGTAATGAGGTGTCTGGACTAAATTCCGATGCTGAATGTGTGAATGGAAGTGGCAAAAGGAAGAGGGATGTTTGCAGATTGGAGGATTTTTGTTTGGGTGATATAGTCTGGGCAAAATGTGGGAAGACCCATCCTGCTTGGCCTGCTGTAGTTATCGATCCTTTCCTTCGAGCTCCCAAATCCGTCATAAGATGTTGTGTTCCTTCTGCACTTTGTGTTATGTTTTTTGGTTACTCCAAAAATGGGAAGCAAAGGGTAAGGGTTGTTTGATTTCCATTAAAAAAAATGTTTTTGTTTTCTAAGGGTAACTAAACAGGTTGTCAAGACAATTCAGGGAAATATTGAACAAGATGAAAACAGGAGATGAGAAAATATTATCTTGGAGCTTTTTCTATTTTTGGTTTTTAAAACTCATATTTTGGTTGAGAATTTGATCGCTGGTTTATGTAAAATTGTTTTAGATATTTTAGAAATTTATAAATGAGAACGTAATCAAACATGCACTAAGTTTTTACTTCACCTGTGTGGTGTGTTCACATACATTAGTTTTTGGTTGTGTTTGTAGTGTTTAAATATTTCTAAGATAATGATGATGGACAGGACTATGCGTGGGTGAAGCAGGGGATGATATTTCCCTTCTGGGAATTCATGGACAGGTGCATATCGGCTGTTGTTGTTTCTGTTAGAATGTGTTGTATTTACTAACTAAATTTGCTGCTGTTCAGATTCCAGGAACAGATCAGATTGTACAAAAGTAAAGCAAGTGATTTTCACAAAGCAATGGAGGAGGCAATGTTGGCAGAAGATGGCATTTTGGACTTACATTTGGAAGCTGAGCAAAATATGGTGGGTGCGGATTCCCAGGTCGACCACAGTTATTCCTATCAAGGCCAGGTAATTTTATATCTTTCGCTTTCTATTGCATTAAGACTAATCACAAGAGCATCTATATGCTTTCGTTCGTTTAGCTTAAGAAAGAGGTCAAATAATGTCTGAACTTGCAAATGTAGATTACAAATGCTCCACTGCATTGCTTAATGATATTTACGTTATAGTCTCTTATGTAGTTACTTCCTACTTCAAGAGTTTAAACTAAGCTTGCTATAATATGACTGAGTATTTCTTAAATGGCCAAGATGCAAAATCAAAGAAGATTAATAGATGGATTTTAAATGGGATCGGTCACCCAAGTCAAGAGATTCTTAGCCCAACATGTGAAGTGAAACCAATTATGATTATAAAGGATGAGTGATAACTAGATGGTAGGACACGTTTCGAAGTATGTTGTAAGGAGGTCCTTTAATTTTATTTGTATGAGTTTTGAGTGCCGATGTGTGCAAATCTGTGCTCTTATGTAGTTCTACTCTTGTTGTTGTATGTAAATGAAAGGTACACCCACACACACACATATATATATATATATAAACTTGTATCATTTGCTCTAATAAAAAAATCACACAGTTTCCTTTAAAATGTTTTTTGTTGCCTTTTTTTTCATAGGATATAGCATAGGCATGGCTGACTGAGTTTAAATTTATTCAAACATCTTGTAGACTTCTGAAACATGCCTTTGATATACATACACATAACGAAGTAGAGTTATGTCATACTGTTTGTGCAAAAGTTTATTTAGTATACATTCTTGTATATGAAATCAAAAACAGAAAGTTTAACATTTAAGATTATCATTTCGTAGAATTTCAATAAAAATTGTTGATTCATCACCTATTGCCCTATAGCTAAATGGTATACATTATCATGGTTTTGGAAACTGAACCACATAGTTCAGTATATTTGTGTAAACTGGGATCAGTTGACCGGTTTAGGTAAACTTTTTCTTCATTATTTTGCTAAAAGCCTTCTATAAGTCTTTAATCTCTTTCCATACATCCATCCTTCCTTATAAGAGTAAAGATTCTTTTTAGTCCGTTAAGCTTTTAAATCTTAGAGTTGGTTAATTCTAGATTTTCTCCTGTGAATAAATTATGTAGGGTACATTATCTTGTGCGGGCTGTGGTTTGATGTTGCCATTCAAAACCATGAAGAAGTTTAAGGATTCAAGTTGTGCTTCTCGGCACTATTGCAAGTCCTGTGCAAAGGTTCTGCCACGGTTCTGTTCTGTGTAGATGTCTTTAATTTCTTGAGTGGATAAATTAGTTGCTGAAATTTGATTATTTTTATTGGGGTTCTGTTACAACAGTTAATGAAATCCAAACAATATTGTGGCATTTGCAAAAAGATTTGGCACCATTCAGATGGGGGAAATTGGGTGAGATTGTCTACTTTCTTGATGTATCTATTAGATTTTATTTATTTATTTTACAAAAATTATATTTTTGAGACTTGGTGGTCTTCGGGGCTAATTTCTGACAGGTATGTTGTGACGGTTGTAACGTCTGGGTGCATGCCGAGTGTGATAAAATTTCCAGTGAACTTCTCAAGGTATAGTGTGTTTATTTCTTGTTTGTTTTATTTCTTTTGATAAAAAGAAGTTATATGAAGACTGATTAGTTTCTTGATGCAGGATCTGGAAAATATGGATTATTATTGCCCCGATTGCAAGAGAAAATTCAATTGTAAATTATCAACATCTCGAGCACACAAGTCAAAAAAGATGTATGAAGAAATTATTTATTCTTTCACTCTACTAATTTTTTTAGTGACATGGGACATTTTGATTTTATTCTACTAATCTTATGTGATATTTTTCAAAATAGATCAATGGAGAATAGCCAAAGACTTGTATTACCTGAAAATCTTCCGGTGATATGCAATGACATGGAAGGAATTTATATTCCAAAGCTTCATTTGTAAGTTTTCAACACTTTTTTTAATACTACGAGGATGAAACATGAAACTGTGTTCTAGATTCATTAGCCTACCTGGATAGGTTCACAAGCAAACCTATGTCCAATCTGGGAACCAGTGAACAACTTTTGGTGATTACCTATTATGTCATTCAAGAGAAAATTAATATAGCTTATTTATTAAATTTTCTTGCAGAGTTATGTGCAACTGTGACTTGTGTGGTTCAAGGAAACATACACTTACTGAATGGGAAAGGCATGCAGGTTGCAAAGCCAAAAAATGGAAACATAGCGTGAAAGTAGAAGGCACAATGCAACCGCTAATAAAATGGGTTTGTGCCAGTTCTTGTCATACTAGATGCAATGCAATTCAATTTCTGGTGAATTATGTGTGTTGGTTGTTTTTTTGTATCCACATTGATGAGAAATTTTACTCACTTGGATTAGCTAGTGTCTACATCTCTTTATTTCAAGCATCTCCCAATTTTCAATTCCGCAGATCTTGTGCTGTAAGGTGTATAATGTGTTTCTTTCTTATATTTTAACTAATAAAAATATTTTTCAGATCACTGAACACAATGCCCTAGCTGGAGTTCTCCCGCAGTTAGATCAACAACAAATTCTCTCCTTTTTGCAAGGTGAATTTCTATTTCATATAAACCTTTACATATTGAACATCAATTTCTATCATGCGATCAGGTGTTATGACATGTGGAAGTCACATGTCTTGCTGAATATATCTTGGAAAAGGGAAAACTTATTTTCCTTTTACCTTACTTTTTCCAGAGAAGTACGAGCCAGTTTATGCAAAATGGACAACAGAAAGATGTGCCGTTTGCAGATGGGTTGAAGATTGGGAATATAACAAAATTATCATCTGTAACAGGTGTTGTCATCATTGTTCATGTTATGATGAAAAAGTTTCATTTATAACTTACTGGATGAACTGTCAATTATGTTATGTGCATTTGTTTATTGTGCAGGTGCCAAATGGCTGTCCACCAAGAATGCTATGGGGCAAAGAATGTTCAGGACTTTACTTCCTGGGTTTGTAGAGTTTGTGAAACTCCTGATGTTGAGAGAGAGTGTTGCCTCTGCCCAGTAAAAGGTACGTTATTTACACCTGAGTACGTTTTGTTGTCTGACTGTTTTTGTATAGGCTGATCTTATTATTGTACTACGACAGTAGCAAGTCATGGATCGGATGACTATTTTTTCACAAAGAAATGGACTAGTTTTCATGTATACCTAGATTGACTTGATTTTGTTTGATCTTTAATCTCTCATTTTCATAAAGTTTAGGAAAATTCTCTTCGGGGAAATCTGATAAAATTTGAACTTTCTACATGCAAATATGATTACATCTGAAGTCCTAGCACTGTCCACTGACCATTTCAGTGACTGTTTTTCCCTCATTATTGGTGGCCGCGATCAATTGCTAATCTGCTTTTACAATTCTGGGAAAATGATTTGCAGGTGGGGCTCTGAAGCCAACTGATGTTGAGATGTTGTGGGTTCATGTCACATGCGCTTGGTTTCAGCCTGAAGTTCTTTTCCAAAATCATGAGGCAATGGAACCGGCCACTGGAATCCTTAAGATTCCTCGTAATTCCTTTTCGAAGGTATGTGACATTGCACTGAAATGTCGACGTTCATTATCAAGTGGTACCTTTAGAACTTTGTGCTTCTTTTGATATCCATGCAGATAATACATCCGTTAATATATAGCAATTTTTTATTTCGCTAATTTCCTATATCAAGAAGGAAATCGTACTTTAAAATATTACTTTTACAAACATTTTCTACTGGACATAAATGACACACCAACAATACAATAATAGCCTGAACTTACATCGTATAATCTTCTACCTTCAATTCAATAGAAATACATGCACTCCTCCCCATGATGTTATTCATATTGATAGTTAACATGGTGGCTAGTTTTTTATTTACCATTTTGTTTCGCCCTTTTCTTCTTGGGTTTGGTGTGCTATACTTCTAGATTAGTTTCATTGTTTAAAGTTTCGTGTCTATTTTGATGGCAGACTTGTGTGATCTGTAAACAAATCCACGGTTCCTGTATAAGTTGTTGCAAATGTGCTACACATTTTCATGTGACGTGCGCGTCAAGAATGGGATATATCATGGAAGTAAGTTCAATGGTTCTTTTGAATATAAACAAACCAAAGTTCTAACATTACTTGTTTTTTCCTTCTTAACTTGCTTCATTAAACTTTCCATAATAAGTAAGGTTATGGGGAAGTTAGCATTTAATTGTATGATGATTACCATTGCTGGGGAGATAAAATTCTATTGTTTAAATTTAAATTTACAGTTGCATTCGACAGAAAAGAATGGGACTATAACAACGAAGACGCTGATATACTGTGCAACTCACAGGTTTGAGCTCTGGTCACTAAAGGACAATGACTTATTTTCCATGTGATTTTTTTTAAGAATGTTCATAAAAGTAAAATATCATTTCAGGGTCCCAAACCCAGAGTCGGGACTGGTTGTACATACACCCATGGAGGTATTCTCACCGACAATTTCGCTTCAAAACCACCGGAGGTGCTTCAGGGGATCAAGTCTGGCTTCAACAAAGAATATAAAACTTCTTGAACCTTCAACCTCAGAAACTCGTGAGGTTGATCCACTATCTGCTGCCCGCAGTCGGGTGTACGAAAGGTCTTCCAATAAGGTGATTTGGAACATTATGGTCATAGTTCCTTTCGGTAGTTCAGCTGCATCCACAACTAAATACTATAATCTGGATTTGGTCTAAATGGGTTATTTGGGATTTCTACATTTCTAAAAACGCTATGAACTCAAAAAATTTAAGGAAAAAATTTTAATAGAAAAATTGTGATTTTATAATGACTTTATTCTTTAAAATAATAAAAATCTTATTTTAAAACATGATTTAAAGAAAAGTAAAGTGGCATTTTAAAATTCGACCTTTATATATATACCCTGTAATTTCTTAAAAATCTATTCGTTCAAGTATTCTTTTTTAAATTATACCTGAAAGGTAAAAATGCCCAGTTATCTACTTACACTATCTAATCTGTTTAGTTTGGTCTCATTCAATTTATTTCCCCTAATGTTGCCAGAAGACTGTTGCGCCTACAATTCACTTGCTTGGGGGGCCAAATATTCACTCTTTAAATGAAATAACTCAATTGATTGGCACTAAGGTAATGTTTTTTTGGTTTTCGACCTATTGCTTGAACTGGGTAACCAATCTTTTTGAGCTGTGACTGCACCACAGGATTTTTTTCCCGTTTGGTAGAATTTTTTTTTCCTAACTTGTAATCTTGTTCTGTGACAGGATGCTCAATCTCGTGAATTTTCTTCTCTTAAGGAACGTCTTCATCATTTACGGGTTAGTTAGTCTTTCCATTTGGTCAAATTAAAACTTAACTTTTATTTTTTTTTTCAAATTAACATTCTGTCCGTCTTTTTTGCCTTCCTTTACTGTTTTGGGGTTGCAGAAGACAGAAAACCAAAGAGTTTGCTTAGGAAAATCAGGAATTCATGGATGGGGCCTCTTTGCTCGTAGAGATTTACAAGAAGGAGAAATGGTAACTGTATTAATTTAAGATGGTTCGTTGTTGGATAAGTACTTACCCAGTTTCCTTGAAGGACAATATGCTAACGTTTTTTATGCGTATCTGCAGGTTGTTGAATATCGTGGTGAGCAGGTACGACGTAGTATTGCAGACCTAAGGGAAGCAAAGTATCGTTCAGAAGGCAAAGATTGTTATGTGAGTATCTTGTTTTTTCATATCTTTCAGTATTGTACTATACACCCAGACCCTTTCTGTGTGCTGCCTTATTCTGATAAAATAATGAGATTTCATTTGATTGTTAAGTCAAATTTTGTGTGCTTTTGATTGCTGTCTGCTTCACAATGAAAAATGATAAATTGATTGTTTTTCATCCCAACTTTTTAAAGGGTTTTTATATAGAAATCCTATAAATATTGAAATTTATCAAGATTTGATTTTAGATAAATAGTCCATTTTATTCTCATTAATTCTACCTGGGTCTTAAATATTGAGGGTTACACAGTTCCATTTTTCATGTGTTCTAAACATGCGAATTGATTCTCCCTCCCTTTCCAAGATAGTCAAACTGCCAAAGTTAAACTTTTTAGTTGGGAGATATGGGGATTTGTGACTTGAACTTTGGTGTTCTACCTATTCGATCATGTTCCATATTTGTACCCCTAGTTCATGTTGCTCAAATTTTTATCATAGATGTTTAGCGTTAACGTTGGGATTCATCGTACTGCGATCTAAATACCAAATGATATAAACTATGCAGTTGTTCAAGATCAGTGATGAAGTGATGATTGACGCAACGGACAAGGGCAATATTGCACGTATAATAAACCATTCTGTAAGTTATTCTGACGAATCTTGTCTTTGGACTTTGGTAAGCTAGAACTGATTTCATGTACTTTAGTTCCTCTATGGCGCTAAAAAACGTGGGAATTTTTGATGTTCACTGATGAATTATTTGTTTATGAAAAAAATTTATGAATCAACCTGTCCTGTTACAGTGCATGCCAAACTGCTTTGCAAGGATTATGTGCTTGAGTGGTGAGGAGAATAGGATTGTGCTTATTGCGAAGACCAATGTTTCAGCCGGTGAAGAACTAACGTACGGTTTGTTGTTTTTGTATATTTTTATCGTTTGTGCATACAAGGAATCATGCATAAACATTATATATGATAATGCCTTATTTTTAGGAGTAAAGATGTTAATTAGACTTAACATGATTTTTTGTCTTTTAATGTTGCAACAGGTATAATTACTTGTTCGATGTAGATGAGCCGGATGAACTGAAGGTTCCCTGTCTCTGTAAAGCCCCTAATTGTAGGGAATTTATGAACTAGGTTCTACTGTTCTACATTGTTTCTACCCAACCATGAAGAAATATTGTTGATTCTTCTTAAACTATTAGATTTTTTTAATAAGTTAATTACTTTGTATACCATTGGATTTAAATTATAGAATAAAGGGAAAATTGCTTAAAGCGAGTCGGATGAATTTGCTGTAACGTGACATATGTTCCATTATATTTTTAACTTGTACATTTTTATGGTACCAATATTTTTATATTAACATCTGATGTTCAAACATTTTGAAGAGTTTAATTATATGACAACTTATTATCTAAACTCTTATAATCAATTAAAATTCATCTTAAATTGATGGTATCAAATTTGAATTGGCTATCCCAGTTATGGGGTTGACTGATTTGAATTAGGGATGAATTTTTTGATGGTGAAAATTGATGTACAGTAGAATTATAAAATATTTATAACAGAAGTTATATGATGATTTCTTTTTTATTTGTATGTGAAGATATTTTTATTAACCTTCTTATGATATTAAGCTTTATTATTATTTGGTACTTTTCCAATTTAAAAATTTTTAAAATAAAATTTACTTTTGTTATTTATCTCCACTAAATCGTAACTTCTATTAGTTTTTTAGGCAATTACCAAACGTACTTATTCGACTGTTAAAACTATCACTTTTTTTTTTAGTTATCCATAGTATAAAGCAATTGCCAAGTGTACCTCTCGACGCTAAACACCTAAAAACGAATAAATATGTCCTGCAATTTAGTTCCTAAATATATGTTTATGTTTCAGAATATAGTTTGCAAATATTGAAAAACTAGGATGATACTGAAGTTTAAAGTATAAAACTATGTATTCCAAATACTTAATTTGGACACATTACATATTTTGATATTCACTAAAATGGAATTGTTGTGTACACCTTTTTTTTAGTAGCAAAGAAAGTTACATCTATTTATAAAGAACTATTTGCGATATTTCAATTCATATACAAACAACCTAAAATATTTGGGAACTTATTATTACTAGTACTTTTCTAGGTGGTTAGGCCTTTTAGGTTATTAAAATACTTTCTCTTTAATATACACTATTAGCAATACAAAGATAAAAGATAATGCCATGAGTATAATTATCTTAATTGAATAATATATATATATATATATATATATATATATATATATATTTATTTATATATGCATTGATATCAAACAATTAGAAATTTAGAAGGAGGAAGAATTTGTTCCTCCTTTGACTCAACCAATTATAGTGAGAGATAGAATTTGGATTTAGAAGTGGTGTTAAGATGCAGTTTCAGAAGTTGATTGAAGCCGAAAAGAGAGAAACAAGCAGGAACAAAAGGAGTGACAACTAACCTCAAACGCAAAATAGTTAGGGTTGGTTGTTAATACATTGGGTGGAGCAATGATATATGTTGTGCTAAAATTAGCATTGAAAACAAGAATCCTTAATTAGGTGTGAAAAATTGAACGGAGAGGAGTGGTAGTCTCCCTCTATAAATCCCTCCCCAAGGACCCAGTGATTCCTCGTCCTGGTCTACGACATAGAACACCAAACCCGAGAAGAAAATAAAACCTTTAACTTTGGTTTCAGAATAAAAAAATGGAACGCTCTACAAAACTCTTCTCGGTGTTGGTTCTATGCGTAGCTGTAATGGCACACCAGGCAGCTGCCCTGGATTCACCAAAAGCAAAGAATCCAATTATCGGTAAGGAGACAGAAAAAGGAAAGAATCTGATCAACAAGGTATGCAAAATGTCACCAAGCAGAGACCTTTGCGTTCAGGTCCTCTCTTCCGACCCACTCAGAAGCCCTACCGCAGACCTCAAAGACTTGGCAATCATCTCCCTTAGGGTTGCTGCCACAAACGCTTCCGGCATCCTCAGCGACGCCAAAATGCTCATCGACGACGACAACCTAGACCCTGACATCCAACAAGGTTTGGCTGATTGCAAGGAGAACATCTTGGACGCCGAGAGCCAGCTCGAGGACACCATCGCCGCCTTGATGGTCGATTCCGAAGCCGACGCACAGCGTTGGCTCAAAGCTGCCTTGGCTGCCATCGACACCTGCGACGCCTCCATCCCCGGAGACGACGACATTCTCTCCGTCAAGAGCGCCGTCTTCCGCAAGCTCTGCAACATTGTCATCGCCGTCATCAAGCTCCTCTCTAATCCAAATGCATTGTAAAAACCTTCGCCGTCGTGGATCCATCTATTTAGCGTTTCCTGTGTAACTCTTTTCTTCATTCAATGTCAAACTGAGCAGTGCATGCTGCTGTCCGAGTTTTTCTTTTCTTTCTTTTGTTATGTAAGAAAATGAGGGTTCGGAGAAATGCATGGTTGTGTTTCAGAAGTTACACAAGCAACGTGATGATAGGTCGTGCTTGCAGGCTGGTTACACCTGAGTGAATCCTTCATTTGGTATTTTGAAAATTTTGATTGAGAATTAATAAGATGTGGATTATATCCTTTCCTACTTCTTATCCTTTTCAACTTGTTGGTGGAGACTAACATTATAGATGTGATGGGATTTTCCTTTAGTAATGTTGGTCATAATGATAAAATATATTCGTACTAAATACCAAAAGTATAAGAACCATATGCAATATATAGTTTTCCTACAACAAATATGCAATATATAGTTTTCCTACAACAAAGATATATATAGTTTTCCTACAACAAATATGCAATATATAGTTTTCCTACAACAAATATATGAGTCTTTAATTATGTGGTACACTCTCTAAAAAAAATTATTTAGATACCAATTTTAATTACCAAATAAAATGCTTGTTATTTATAATCAAAATAATCAAGTTAAATTTTGGTTACTAAATAATTACAAAATAAAAATAATAATTGAATTTAGTAATCAATTAAATCAAGATAGTTGGTATCTAATATTAGTTACAAAAGTTTTAACTACTTATATTATTAGATTCTAAAATTAGTCTCTAATTCAGAAACTATTCTCATTATATAACTAACAAATAGTAGAATTGTGTTTGTTTATTAGTGCAATGATCGTCTAAGTTGAGAGTGAAAAATTAGCTGAAAATGATGACAGAAGCTTTGAGATTGTTATTGAAAGAGTCTAGTAAATGTCTGCAAGTATTTTATTAGATCTGAAAGATCTGAAACCTCTAACAGTATTGTGTGTGTGTGGACGTGTAATTTAGACTAGCTACAATATAATATGTGTTGAGCAAGAAGTTTCATTGTCATGTTACTTTTTTTAAAAAAGAAACACTTATATATCCCCTTAATCTTTGCTATAAAGATGTGCAGATTTATCCTATTTGGGAGCTAAGGAACTGTAACAGCCGATATTTGATTGAACAGAGATTCGAACAGATCATACTTTATGGGTATAAGATTGTGGTTTCTTTTATATACAGTTAATTTGAGAAATCTGATAGTACAGAACTATTAGTTGTGGTAGTATTTGGTTTTTAGTTTTTTTAGCACTTTTATACATCATTAGATAACCTTACAACTCATTTCAATCTATATTATTTGTTGTTGACTAAAAAAATGTTTTACTTTTAATTTTTGTACTATCCTTTATTAGATTATGTATTAGAGTTAACTATTGTTTAACATGATTAAATTTTTAACATTTAAAAGTTTGTCAAAAAAGTATTTTCAAGCAGATCAAAATATTGCGTATGAGTAGGTCAAGATATTACACGTAAAATTAATTATCGATATTTCTGTCGCTAAAGTATTATAAAATTGTAATTTAGTGATTGAAAAATATTCATCATTAATTGTTGCTAATTTTTGCTAAAAAAACTATTTTAATTTAAATAACTATTTGACTCATTAGAGACCGAAACAATGTGTCACTATATTCCTTGATCTCTATCACCGAATCAACGACCTAAATTATCAATATTTTTCAATTGTTAAATTGGTTTCTATACTTAGGAGTAGCGAAACTTAGTAATGGAATAACAATAAATATTTTAGTGATAATTTTAATACTAATTTAAAAAATGACTAACTGGTTTGCGACTACAATTTTCACTATTATATATTTTTGATAAGTAGTTCAATCATTAAATATACTTACGATTGGTTTAAATAATTTAATGATTAAAAAATGTAATAGTTAAAATGTATTTTTTTAGTTGTATATTTAACTTGTGGAAAACATTAAAAAATAATAAAAAATGATATAAATAAAAGTTAAAATAATCGAAAGAGAGAAAATATATTTTTAAATAAATACTATCATAGTCATTATGTCAAATATCACCATATTAATAATTTATATATCAACATTCAATTGAACATGTTAAGAGATAAGTTTTTACGTCTTTATCATATTAAACACATATAAAAGTAATATAAATTAAAATTGAATAAATGATATATGTTTATTATATTTTTTAAAAATATATCCTTCTAAATGTATCAACTAAATTTATTTTAGAATAAATTTTATAAATTAGTCTTTTCATAAAGTGTGTGTGAAAATAAAGAAAGATGAAATATTTTATATACGTTAGCATAGAAGGGAAGACAATATAACATTATTTTGATAATATTTTTTCAGTACGAAGTTAACAGTTTCAATATAGAATAAAAAAAATATGAGTAAAGCATATTGTGCAATGAGAGAATCTAAATTTTATTGTAAGAAAGAGCAATACAATATTTATATATCTTAATAATTTCTTTTGTTAATTTGGCACCCACTTCAAATTTGTTTTAGGCCTAGAATACGTTGAACCAGAATGTATGATCAGTAGAACTTGAAGAAAACCAAAACCTTAGAAGCTAACAAATGCTTGCTTTGACTTAACCAATTATAGTGAAAGATAGAAGTTGGATTTAAGCATACGTGAGAAGTGGTATAAGATGCAGTTTCAGAAGTTGATTGAAGTCAAGAAGAGAGAAACAAGCAGAAACAAAAGGAGTGCAACAAACTCAAACGCAAAATAGTTAGGGTTAGTTGTTAATACACTAGGTGGAGCAATAATATAGCGCTAAAATTAAGCATCGAAAACAAGAATCCTTAATTAGGAGTGAAAAATTGAATGGAGAGGAGTGGTAGTCTTCTACTATAAATACCTCCCCAAGGGCGCAGTGATTCCTCGTCCTGGTGTACGACATAGAACACCAAACCCGAGAAGAAAATAAAAAAACCTTTGACTTTGGTTTCAGAATACAAAAATGGAACGCTCTACAAAACTCTTCTCGGTGTTGGTTCTATGCGTAGTTGTAATGGCACACCAGGCAGCTGCACTGGAAATACAAAAAGTAAAGAATCCAATAACTGGCAAGGAAACAGAAAGAGGAACGAATCTGATCAACAAGGTATGCAAAATGTCACCAAGCAGAGACCTCTGCGTTCAGGTCCTCTCTTCCGACCCAGAGACAAGCCCTACCGCAGACCTAAAAGACTTGGCAATCGTCTCCCTTAGGGTTGCTGCCGCAAACGCTTCCGGCATCCTCACCGACGCCAAAATGCTCATCGACGACGACAACCTCGACCCTGATATCCAACAAGGTTTGGCTGATTGCAAGGAGAACATCTTGGACGCCGAGAGCCAGCTCGAGGACACCATCGCCGCCTTGATGGTCGATTCCGAAGCCGACGCACAGCGTTGGCTCAAAGCTGCCTTGGCTGCCATCGACACCTGCGACGCCTCCATCCCCGGAGACGACGACATTCTCTCCGTCAAGAGCGCCGTCTTCCGCAAGCTCTGCAACATTGTCATCGCCGTCATCAAGCTCCTCGCTAATCCAACTAAATTCTAAAAGCCCTCGCCGTTGTGGATGCATCCGTATATCGTTTCCTGTGTAACTCTTTTCTTCATCGTGTGCTTGTCAATCTCAGTTCCGTGATTGTACGGTGCTAAAATTCGTACGGCCTCCTGCTGTCCGAGTTTTTTCCTCTTGTTTTCTGTTAAGTCAGAAACTTAGGGCTCCGACAAATGCAGAGCAGTGCTTTAGAAATTACATAAACAAAGTAATGATAGGTCGAATCCTTCATTCAGTTTTGTGTAAACATCTTGATTGACAATTAATTAGATAAAGGTTGTCTTACCTTATTTTATATAACCATCTTTCTCTTAATTTTTGGCTCCATGGTTTATTTTATATTTTAATTAAATATCTTAAGAAAAAAAAAATAGTTTGAGATCTACTTTTTACTCTCACAGTCTTACAAAATGTTTAATAAGATATTTAATTAAAATATATCAAATCATTTAATAAAAAAAATAATAAAAACAGTTATAAGATAGTTATATAAAATAAAAATGTGACATATATCCTCTTTTTCCTTACCTTTTTCAGCAGGCACAATATTATTACCGTGAGATTTGCTTTTAGCTCGTTACAAAACAAATAAAAAATTACAATTAATAATATTGGTACATGATAATAATAAAGAGAAAATGTGTTAGAAAAATACCGCCTTTTAAATTTAATAAGAAATTTTAATAGCATATCATTATTAGCTCTTCGATTAATGTTATCGTCATGTGATTATGATAATAATATATTTAGCTTATGATGAATCAATTTTATTATTCATAATATAGTATATTGGGTAATATATGCAATACCTTAAGTAGAAATTGAAAATCAATAGAAAAAGTTATCGGCGTTTCTGAATTGCAGGAAAAGTTACATATGAATTCTAAAATAAAATAAAAAAATATTTCCTCAGTTTTTTTTGTTTAAGATTTGCGAAAAATTTATGCGAATATTGAAATTCACATAAACTTGTTACCTACGAAGGAATTTTTTACCGATTTACGTTTATTGAAAAATTGACATAAAATGTGTTATGCGTCAATTTTATGCCAGATACTAAAAATTTCTATGCAATAGAAAAAAATGTATATTAGTGTGATATTATCATCCAGTAGATGATTTATTATTGGACAACATAGGTATATACAACTTTAATCACTGCATCATAGTAGAAGTTATATCGAAGACATAATTTTCAATAAAAAAAATGTTTTATTTGCAAAATAAATGTAAAAGCGTCGCATCAGTTAGCTGTGGTTTGGTCAAAAGAAGTCGTCCACGCGGCAACGAAAGAAGGATATCTTCTGTCTTCTTTGTAGTACGAAAAGCTTCTTTTAGGTGATTAATGATATGTAAGAATCACTTTGTTAAAATTTATATAATTTTTATAGTAATCTTTATTGTAGAAATGTGATGCAAAAAGTACATTCTTCTTTTTGGTAAGCATCGAAGAAGTCAAAATCAGCGGTTGGTGTGTGCAGGAAAGAGTCACAATCTGATGAAACAGTAAATAATTGAGAAAGGGACAGAAATGAATACAATATTTGGTTTATAATTCTAAATCACAATATAGTTTTCAATGAAACAATACGGTTTGAAGTTTGAAGATTTGGCAGGGGTATTAGTAGGTAGATTAGAGTACAGGCAGTGGCCAGCTTAGTTCTTTAAGGATACAAAAAATAGGAAAAGGAAAAGAACAAAGTGAATTATGTGAGCAGATCTTCTATAGCAAGTTGTTGGTGTAAGAAACTCCTGTCTGGGGTAACCAATCATCACCAAGCAAAAAGTTGGAGACTGTAAAATTAGCTGCATCAGTGGCATTAATCACGTGATAACCAGACCACGTCACTCTATTAGTGGTGTTAGACCCTGGCCCAGTGTTGCTAAACTCTGCGTAATACAAAGTGCTTAATGCAAAATCACCGTCCCATGCACGCCACCCTGCACCGTTGATCAAATCATCCATCCACGTTTGCATATACACCGTTCTAGAATACTCCTTCCATGGCCTTCCCAAATATGTTTGAACACCGCTGCTAGAAGCTAAATCATCAGCTGCTCTAATGCTACAGTTGTGGATAGAAATTCCAGTGTCTTGGTTTGGATCTGTTCTTCCTTGTGCTGTGATGGCGTTGAATTGACCAGCCATGGGGAGACGGGGGTACATGTTGCAATTTTGGAACACCACCTTAGCGTTTCCGAAGATGAAATCTACGGTGCCGTAGATGTCGCATTCCCTGTAGAATTGCCTCAGCGAATGAACGTATAATGTGTCTTGGTACCCCTCGAAGCTGCAACTGTAAAACGTGGACAAATCTGCGCCGTTTCGAACTGCCACTGCCTGGTGCTTCACCGCTCCGGCGGTGTTGCGGATGGTCATATTCACACCCACGAATCCTTGCCCTACCACAGCTGCAATATTGGTGAAAAATACATGCTCTTTAGAAAAATATTCTCTTCGGATAATTTTCACACATCATAGCCATAGTAAGTAATAGAAGATTTATTATTACCTAATGAAGCGGAGCTGAAGGTTGTCCAGCCATCAACGACGCTACGATTGCCGGTGATAATTGTCTTGTTGATACCATCGCCAACCATCATCAAGTAGGTCTTCTTCTTATCAATGGACACATTTTCGTCATACACACCGGCAGTGACATAGATAAGGAAGTATCCATCGGTGGAGGCAGATTTATTAGGAGCTGCAGCAATGGCATCGTTGATGGTGGTGAAGTTCCCGCTTCCATCTTGGCTCACCGTCACAATATCTCTCACCACAACACCCCCACTCACCGAGGCTTGAAGGAGATTCCTCCTACTCACAGACTCGTAGATCGCGCGGGTTCTGCTTGACATCTTAAGCGGCAAACGCCCGTTTCGGAACCCTTGTTGTTCCTTGGTAGGGTGCATTGCGTTGACTTTGGTTCTGGGAACCCAGCCCTTGGTGAAGAGAGCGAGTGAGACACTGTAGAGTTTGGTGTCGTTGGAAAGAGGGAGTGTGAGACCGTTTCTCACGCTCCAAGCCGAAGCAGTGTCTTTGAGACCGTCCAAGCAGGTTTGCTGGTTGGTGAGAATGGCGCTGAGTAAGGTTTGGATGTCTTCGGCTTGAAAACTAGGGAGAAACCTCGTTGTCTTGTTCACGGTCTGGAAGGAACTAGAGAGGAAATCGAAGTTGAGTTCCCCGAGAGTACGACAATCTTCCAGCGCACGGATTGCGGCGGCGGAAAGAGAAGAACGACTTTGGAGGTATTTATCAACGAGGCTCAAGAACTTCCGAGCCTGTGACAGTGATTTTTTGACGGAGAACCGGCCATAGTCGTAAACGTTGCCCTTTTGAGGAGGGAGAACGGATTTGCAGTAGGATGGGTCCGGCGTGGATTGGCATGCGGTTCCAGGGGTGACGGGAGTTGTAGGATTTGAAACGGTGTCTGCGGAAACTATTATTGAGTGAAACAAAGGTAAGAGAAAGAGAAATATTGAGAGAGAATAAGAAAGCTTGGAAGCCATGTTGGTTTCACAGAGCAAGAGAAGTAGTAGTAGTGAGTTATGTTTTGGTGACTTGAAAACTAGGTTTGGCACGATGAATTTATAGGTGGAGAGGAGCAACTTTTTAACGTGATAGAGACCTCTGCTTATGGGTTTAATTGTTTTTTTCTGCATGTTTTACTGCAGCTGAAGGTTGACTAGGCTTACGAAGTAGAGAATTAAATATGATTAGTAGTAGATTAATGGAATAGTCATTAGTCAACCAAGGAAGACTTTGTCAATAGCATCCAATTACATCGAATTACATGGGACAGGTATCTTGGAAATTGTAACTGTGGGATTGCCACTAGGGTTTTCTTAATAAATAATTTAGGGATTAATGAAGTGTCAGTAGGTGGTGATTTAATTAATTAATTTCGAACACCACCGAATCCCTTGTCCTGTTCAGTAGTAACACATACAATTCACTAGAATGAATAAAGGTTTCTGCATGATGGAGTAATTCATACATAATTAAGGACGCACTTTTTTATAATATTTTTTTTTATTACATGGCGTGTTTTATACCTCTCATTAAATAATTTAATCGTGTTCTAATTCATAAATCTTATGTAAAATCTTACCGCATTAAAGAGAATATATTGAAGATTAGCCAAATAAAGTATTAGCTCAAACCAAGGAAAAGGTTTAATTAATTATACGAAATGACGCTTGTCACAATCTAATAAACCACAGTATTTTGTGTGGAAAAGTGGAAGCCAGCGGATACTGGGAACGAAAAAAAACAATTAAGGGATGAAAGCCCCAAGAAAATGTTTGGTAAAAAGAGGTGCCTTCACATTGATGCCTAACTGTTTGAAATTAAGAGTGTCAGACAGGAGAAACGAATAAGGAAAACATGAAAAAGGCAAATTCGAATTTGATTGAACTGGGATCCAAAGTCATAACTGCTGATTCTGCAAACTAATAAACTGGAATAATTTTTTAACAAATGCCCATCAAACACTAATCATAGTTAAGTAAATGTGTATAGAAATTAAGAGGACTTCATACATGTATGAACAAACATTAGACAAAACACACATAAGAGCTAAAATGTAGCGTACATAGACTTGGTTAAGTGTATTTTTTTTTTTATAGGGTGCACCAATTGCTGTGTCAATACATGCTGCTAGGGGATTGATTGGTCACAACACACTTGGAATTTGGAAAATTAGCAAGTTAGATCTGAAGAGTGTCTACTTTTGACCTTGATGGTTAACGCGCAAACTCTGGTCTTGAGAATTTTATATAGGTATGTTTATGGCGGTGAAGGGCCCACGCGTTGCTGAGATTGTTCAGTAAACAATATCTGCCAAATTTGGCAAGCTGGGATCAATAGAGAAGAAGAGTCCAAAGTCGAACGGTTAAGGATTCACTACATTAAAGACTCTCGTATCGATACTACAAAACTCGTTTGAAAAAATAGACACCCCCTGCCCCGGCTGCAACCTTTTCCTGTACAATAATAATGTAACGCGGAAACTGAATAATTAAGCTCCTCAGTTATTTCGTCTGCAGAAGTTTTTCTTTTGGAAGAAATAACTAATAATTCAGTATAAGTCTTTATTTTGTGTGTTAATTATTATTATTTATGATAAGTTTGGTGCTTTTATAAATTGCGAATTTGCGAAAGTCAAGATCAGTCATTATAAAATTATTATTATGTACAGATAGTTCAAAACTCTAGCAAGTTGTTTGTATCAAAATCGAGTCCAAGTCAAAGGCAGCACGTTATTTTTGCATTAAAGCTACCAATTATATAAAATCAACTTTAAAAATATTTATATATATACATATTTAAAATGATCCACTATACATAAAAAATTATAATGTACGTATCAAGAGTATAAAAGATACACATTAAAAAAAATACAAAATATAACTCAAGTAGAATGATAAAATACTTAACATTAGATAGTTTAATTATAAGTTTCATTTTTAATTAGTCTTTTTAAAACGTGGGAGATCTACGTTATACTACAAACATTGTATGAATTTAGGGATTTTTTTTTTTTTTCTATTTGAATTGAGAGACCTTTCTCTTTCGTTAAAATTTATGATAGAAAATATAAGTAAATTATTTTAAAGCTGTTAAAAAAATATAAATACAAAAATATCCACAGTACTTAGTTTTTTTTTTTTTTTTTCTCCTTATCTTCTCCACTCCAACTTTTTGATTCCTCCCCCACCCCTCTCCCCCACTTCTCCTCGTCTCAGGATCTATTAGTTCACTAATGTTTCAGAGGTACTATCAGCGAAACATCCATTGTCAACATTTCTCTCCCGTGAATCAGGTAAATACAAGTAGCTTTATATGGGATTATGAAGGTGTATAGGGCAGGTCCATGAGCACTTACCAATAAGTCATAACCACCCAATGTATTAGAAACATTAATGTAGAAATGCTATATAGATTAAGTAAACCCAACAAATAATTAAGAGTAAACTGTTCCAGCAATGACAAAACAACTTATCTGTATTGAAACATGTTATATTTTTTGTTTTTGTATTTTGATATATACAATTCAAGATACAAAAATTATATTTTAAAATCTGAAATATATATATATATTCTATTCTAGATTGTAAATCCCATAACGTACACCCTAGAATATGAAACATTAATATTTTTATATTTTAGAATATATAGTTTATAATATAATTTTTATATTCTGAATATATAATTTAAAATATAAATTTGTATTTTATATTATATTATAATTGTATAATTTAAAATACAGATATTGTTTTGTAGGTTGTAATTATGAAATATAAAAGTATTAATGTTTCACACTCTAAATTATACATTAAAAAACAACATAAAAATATTAATGTTTAATCCGGAATGTACACTTTAAAACTAAAAATAAGCATCATAATCAAGAGGGTAAATTTGAAAATTTAAAATCTGGGGACGTGCAGGTTAAAATTATGGGGGTGCAGGATGCGTTAGCCCAAACTCTGATGGTGATATAAACCCAATCCACAAGCCCCAATGATAGAAATACGGTCCACGACGGATTCAATTCGGCTGTTGCTTTCTGTACCCACACTTTCCTTTTACACCAGTCTAACATTTTTTAAAAATATCTTGAACTTGTGAATGGAAAGTATATTCACAATTAGTCATTCCAAAAGATAAAAGTTACCTATGATTTTTTAAGCACAAGAAGCAATCGGGGTCCTTCTTTTCAACATTTTTTCTTTGCGATGCCATGTCAGTCATTTAGTATTTTCTTTTGACAAAAATATTCTTTCTTGAAAAACTAAAGTTTGAAATATATATTTATAGACAGTCTAACGTAACACTGCTAAAAATAGCGGTAACTAATTTTTTCAATGTTCTTACGTTGAAATACATTATAAAAACTAGTTTTTGTAGTGAGCTTCATTTAGTTAGTTTTTATTTTTTGTTTAAATAATTTAGTATCTTCTATGACTTACGCAATATTATTGATAAATGAATCATACTTATTAATGTATTTATTTTGGTTATTTCTTATGTTTATTTTTTTTTGTTTTAAAAATAACAGTAACTTTTAATAAGTGGAACAATTTGATGATGAGTAAGATATGAAGTGAAAATATCAAACAAAAAAAAAGTTGATATAGACCGATATAATATACAGGTTAATACCAAACAAAACAACCCAAATCAAATACAAAAGCAAAGAGTGAAAAAAAAAAAAAAAAGATTTGGATAATTCATTCATTGATTACTACATTTATGTGGCTAAATCGAAATGGAACAGTACATTCAACAGTATATTAATGCAAGTAAAATTTGCAATTATAATTACAAAGATGACTGGTACGGAATGCTAGTTTGAGGCACCCAATCATCACCGTCCAAGAAGTTAGAGACAGTAAAATTAGCTGCATCAGTGGCATCGATAACATGATACCCAGACCAGTTTACTCGGTTTCCAGTGTTTGAACCAGGACCCATGTTATCATATTCTGCATAGTACAACGTGCTGAGTGCGAAATCCCCATTCCATTCATGCCAACCAGCAGGATCTATCAAACTATCCATGAAAGACTGCATATAAACAGTTCTTGAGTAATTCTTCCATGGCCTTCCAAGGTATGTTTCCACAGTACCAACCGTTGGAGCCAAATCCTGTGCTGCTTTTATGGTGGCATTTTGTATGGAAATGCCAGTGTTTTGATTTGGATCAGTTCGACCTTGTGCAGTGATGGCATTGAACTGTCCACTCAATGGAAGGCGGGGATACATGTTGCAGTTTTGCAAAACAGCCGCTGCGTTTCCAAATATGAAGTCAACTGTGCCATATATGTCACATTCTCGATAAAACTGCCTCATAGAATGAGTGTATAAAGTGTCTTGGTACCCTTCAAAACTACAGCTATAGAAAGTGGACATATCTGCTCCATTTCTTACTGCAACTGCTTGGTGCTTGCTTGGCCCTGCAGTGTTGCGGAATGTTATGTTCACTGCTACGAATGCTTGTCCTACCACAGCTGAAAAAATCACCAACAAATTAGCATGTGATAGAATATTTGAAGTAAGATATATATTCAAGTTCATAACAAAATATCATGCATTAGTTACATTTATTTAGGATGTTATGCTTACCAAATGTGGCTGAGTTGAATGTTGTAAAGCCATCAACAACGTTGTGATCGCCAGTTATAATTGTCCGATTGATCCCATCTCCAATTAACATCAAGAACTTCTTGTTTTTTGCTATAGATACATACTCTTCATATATACCCTCGGTGATAACAATAATGAAGTAGCCATCCGTAACAGCTGTGTTATTTGGTGCAGCAGCTATGGCATCGTTTATGGTGGTAAAGTTTCCACTTCCATCCTTACTAACCACCACAATATCACTCACCACAACGCTTCCTGGTTCATCCGATGTTTGAAGTAGTTTTCTCCCTTGACCTTTAGCAGAATCATAAATGGCACGGGCTTTGTTTGACATATTCAAGGATAAACCATCCTTCTGGATGGCTCCATGGTGCTGCCATATTTTGTTCTCAGGAACCCAAGCCTTGGTGAACAAATAAAGTGAGACGCTATTAAGCTTCATATCATCCGAGAGTTGGGAAGAAAGACCATTCTTCACTCTTGGATCAGAAGCTGACGTTTGCAGGCCATCTAAACAAGTTTGCTGATTTGTCAAAACAGCACTAAGCAATGTGTGAACATCGTCTGCTTGAGAGGTGGGAAGAACAACGTTAGGTTCATCGACAGTGTCAAGTGTGGTTGATAAGTATTCAAAGTTTAGTTCAGAAAGGAATTGGCAATCTTCAAGAGCAAGGATTGTGGGGTGGGAGAGAGAGGAGGGATTTTGAAGATATGAGTACATCGTGTTCAAGAACTTACGAGACTGGGAAAGGGATTTTCGAACAGAAATCTGGCAATAGTCATATATGCTACCATTTTGATTAGCAAGAATAAATTTGCAGTAAGAAGGGTCCAAGGTGTAGTGGCATACGGTTTCTGGTGGAACAACTGCATGGCTATTATCAGCTATGGAAATCGACGTGAAGAATGATAGCAGAAGGGAAACACAGAGTGTTCGAGCGTAGAAGCTGTTAAAAGCCATAGCCATTGGTATTTTGGATGGAAGAATAGCAAATAAGAGTTGTTTGTAGCTTGAAGATGGGATGGAAGATATGATCGATGCATACAGAGTCGGGTTCTTATATAGGGCTGGGTGACGCTTTTGTCACATTAAAATTGTGAGATAATTAATGTGGTGATCAATGCATGGTAGAAGGGAAGTCAACTTTAAGGAATTTTCGTTGCCTACTTTGTGTTGATGTCGTGGCGACCATTAACATAGTCAACAACTCTAAATCAAACCACTATGTATATCACATTCATTTTGATTAACAATTTAGGACGAACATTCATTAGGTTTAAAGCATCGTGCATGTATGCAAATATTCATAGGAATATTATGTGTATTTCTTTATATTGGTAGCAGGATTTGTTTGGTAAGTGACTTATCTGATAACGAATTAGATATGATATAAAGCTTGTGAATGGTGGGGTTGGTTCCCAGTAATCACAAGATACGCGGCAACGCAAAACATAAGAATAAGTAAACTAAAGTGGATACGAATATTGACAACATTGTGTTATGTTGCATTATATCCCACAGAAAGTCAATCTTTTTGGTGACGCTCGTAGAATGTTGCAAATAGAATAATGTTTGAGAGATTCTCAGGAATGTATGTAGTCAGATAATTTCCCGTATGCGGCAGAGCCATGTATGCTTTATAATATATAACGTGGTAGTTATAGCCAACATTTCTTTTGTTTTAGGTTTTTTTTTTTTTTCTCGTTTATTTCCTTACTCAGTGTCCACCAACCTACTCCTGCACATAATATTTTGTTCTCGTTCATAACTTGCCAGACTGCCTAAATTGGATAATTTTTCTTTTCAAATTTATCAGACAAAATTTTAAAATATAACAAAAATGGATAAAGTGTATTGGAGTAACCTGGCTTTAAATAAGAAGTCATACATTTGAAATAAAGTTCTACATATAAATGAGTTTTTTTTTTTTTAATTTATCGTGCAACATCAAAATTAGAACTTGGGCTTTCGAAATACGATTTCTATATTGAAATAAAAGTCAGGTTATGATAGTATGGTTTTTGTTTTCATAGTTTAAGATAGTTTTGAAAAGGTATGTCTAATTAATCAATACAAAAGACAACTAAAAGAAAAGACAATTATCAGTAATGATCTTTTGTGACGATAAAAAAGTATGTATAAAGAGTGATAAAAAAATTAATTTGTGATGAAATTTTTTTAAAATATTTTTGATAAATTCTGTAACAAGCATATGTTAATTTTAACACTCTGACATAAAAGGTATCACAAGAATATCTTGGTGATAATATTGTAATATCAGTATCACAAATCATTATTATAAAATATATAAAGATAATGAATGACAATAATTTTTTTAAGGAAAATATTAGTTTGACTTTACAAATAACTCCCATTTAATATTGTTTTTACTAATAAAATATTATATATAAATAAAATAATAATATATATTGATATCAAATGGAAGGGAAAGATAAACAGTAGTATTAAAATATTATATTTTTTTTTTAAAGACAAAATCAAACGTCACAAAAGACAACAGTGGCTTAAGCATGTCAACTTTTCCTTTAAAAATCTAACAATTAGTCATTTACTTATGGTGAAAATACTATCACTCTAAAGACATAATTATCGTAACTCTCGTTTCAATACAAAAGTGAAAGACTTACAATACATTTTCTAACAAGAAAAGTAATGCGTCATAAGATTATTTTGGTTCTCAATAACTTTTACATAAAACTTAATTTATTAAAATTTTATTTAACTTATATATTTGATCACTTTATCCAAAAAAGTACTCCCTCTATTTTAAAAATGTTTCGATTTAATCTTTTATTTTTTAAAATTTTAATACTAACATTTTGTGGGATTTTTTTTGCTGACTTTGATAGTAAAATTAAAAATATTGTATATTTTTTACATTTTGGAATATATATATATATATATATATATATAATAAGTGTTTCAAAATCTTCACTATAATATTTTAATATTTTTTATACTATGTGGAGGCTTTTAATCGGGTGTAAGTATTTTAAAATCGTTCTTATAATAATTTAAAATTATAAAAAAAACATAAAAGAATTATAAAATTTGAACTTTTCTGTTTATAGAATATTGTATTGTGTCTAGTAGTTACTATACATAATTTAAGGTCAAACTCTTGGTGAGTGTTACAACAATACAAACAAAATAATGGTCGAGAGATTCTTAAAAATGTAGGTAGTTAGATAATTTTCCTCCTGCTGCTAAATATATCAGAGAAATGTATATTTTGGTGTAATAATTGGTTTGGTGTGAATTCAGTATCGCGATTTGGTAAATGTATATTTTTTAGGTTTCTACAATACTGGAAAGTAAAAAAGGTTATGACATGTAAAGTAAAATGTGGTTAATTATTGTTTGGTATATGTGAAAGTATAGAAATTATATTATTTTTAAAATAAAAATTTTAAAAGTTTTTTTTCATTATAAGTTAAATCATGGACTGTGATTAGAGCTAAGTAAAATAAGGTTAGTTTCACATTCTCAAATTGGTATTTATATAAACTAATGTGCATGATTATAATTAATTGATAGAAACAAGGTAGGATACCTAAAGTGGGGAGGCAAGTTATATTAGTCAAGTTTTACTTTGTTCGGTTGAGTGATAGTAAGAAAAAAATTATTCTCATTATACAACTGTCAAATAGTAGGACTGTGTGTTTGTTTATTGGTACAGGAACAGTCTAAGCTCGAAATGAAGAATTAGCTGCAAATGATGATTGAAGCTTTGAATTTGTTACTTAGAGAGTCTGGTGGATGTCTGTAAATTTTTTGTCAAATTTGAAACCAGTAACCGTATCTAGTATTCATTCTGAACTCTTAGCATACATGATGTATTGTTTGTGTGTAGATGTCTGGTCTATATTGATTATGATGTGAGTGTGCCAAAATTTTTCATTGTTATATTTTATAGATATATTAGTAGTATATAATCACATTTATTCTATCACATTAATTAAATTTATTATGAATTTTTTTACTTATTTAAAATATCTTTACTTTTTATTTTATTTTTTATTTAAATTCGTCTTAGACATTACTTTGAATTTTGACATTTCAACTAAACTCACATCTAAAAGGTCAAGAAACATATTATTAAAAGGAAAAAAATACAAAATTATGGGATTGAATAAACCAAACCCATATGACAAGAAAAATGACAAATACCTTAACTTTTTATTCTTTTTTCATCTTTTTCTTTTATTTTTACCCTCACTCCAATCGAAATAAACCCAAAAAAAAAAAAAATCTAACAAAAAAAATCCATTTAGAGTTGTTGTGGTCATCAGTAAGATGAAATCATCGTCAACTTCTTCAGAAAAATATTGGGACTTACTTAGCTTCACGAACACCTACACGATTTAGTGCATAATTATTTTCTAACTCCGAAAAAACTTTCTTAAGAACAGAGTTATCTTTTACAACATTCATTCTCAAAGGAACAAACAACACACCCTTATTAAGTTTCGAGTCATGTTTATTGATTGACAACATTCATAAAGCAAGCTACGGTTAAGCTTCCAGTGCTCTCATGCACAAATTAAAAGTAAATCAGAAAGACTAAGAAGATATAATCCTAGAAAAGATTAGGAGAGTAGTCTTACAAGTTTATTTTATTGGAATACAGTTATATGATATAAAAATAACACTTTGAGTTAAAAAGAGAAAATATTATTTTTATTTTAAAATATATATTTTTACTAATAATCAAATAAAATATTAATTAAAATGCAGATGCTATAAGATTAAAATTAAAGTCATAAATGTAGATATTATAAGTAAAAATTATAAAGAAATCTTAAAAATGATGTATCAGCTTTAAAACACATAAATTAAGTTAACACTTGGGTAAAATTATGAAGTGCCTGTTGAAGGTAATGTATCCGTCCCCTTCAAATATATGCATTAATTTGCGTAAATATTTCTAACAACCTTACAATAGAGTTTTGCTCATTTATAAATACAACAGAGAGACACTTGCGTGAGACTTACAAAAACTATTAAGCAACTTTGCTCTTATTACACGTAACTATCTTGCAACTTCAATGTTTGACTATATCAATCCACTACTATACGGAACGCCAGTTTGAGGCAGCCAGATATCCCCGTCCAAAAAGTTAGACACAGTAAAGTTAACCGCATCAGTAGCATTGATAATATGATAACCAGACCATGTTACTCGGTTTTGGGTGCTTGAACCAGGTCCTGTGTTATTGTACTCTGCATAGTACGAGGTGTTTAGGGCAAAATCTCCACTCCATTCGTGCCACCCTGCAGGATTTATCAAACTATCCATGAAAGACTGCATATAAACTGTTCTTGAGTACTCTTTCCATGGTCTCCCAAGATATGTTTGAACGGTACCAACTGAAGGAGCCAAGTCATCAGCAGCTTTTATAGTGGCGTTGTGAATGGAAGTGCCTGTGTTTTGATTTGGGTCTGTTCGGCCTTGTGCGGTGATGGCATTGAATTGTCCACTCAAGGGAAGGCGTGGATACATGTTACATGTTTGGAAAACAACAGCAGCATTTCCGAATATGAAGTCAACGGTACCATAGATGTCACATTCACGGTAAAACTGTCTAAGAGAATGCGTGTACAAGGTATCCTGATACCCCTCAAAGCTGCAGCTGTAAAAAGTGGACAAATCTGCTCCGTTTCTCACTGCAACTGCTTGGTGCTTGCTTGGCCCGGCTGTGTTTCGGAATGTCATGTTAACAGCTACGAACCCTTGTGCTACCACAGCTACAAGTGCACACGAAATTTCATGTTATATTATAAGTCAAAAGAGAGATAAATTCATTATCTTGCTATGTTAGCATGTTGGTTCTGAACATTTAGTTCGGATTAGTAAGTTTAAACATAAGGAAGATATGTATATTTAGTTTTCTCACCAAATGTTGCTGAGTTGAATGTTGTAAAGTTATCGACAACATTGTGATCGCCAGTGATAATCGTTTGATTGATCCCGTCTCCAACCATCATCAAGTACTTTTTGTTTTTGGCTATGGATATATACTCTTGATACACACCTGCAGAGATGAAAATTAAAAAGTAACCACTATCAGCAGCTGTGTTATTTGGCGCAGCTGCTATAGCATCGTTGATGGTAGTGAAGTTTCCGCTTCCATCCTGACTAACAACCACAATACCATTGACCACCACATTATCGCTGATATTTTGAAGTAGTTTTCTGCCGTGACCTCTAGCAGAATCATAGATGGCACGTACACCGTTAGTCATATTCAATGGTAAACGACCGTTGCTGAAACCCAAGTGTCTCCCATTAGGTTCCCATGATGTTGAGATTTTCTTCTCAGGCACCCAACCCTTGATGAACAAGTCAAGCGAAAGACTGTGAAGCTTCGTGTCATCAGAGAGTGATGAAAAAAGATCATTCTTCACTCTTTGATCAGAAGCCGTGGTCTGTAAGCCTTCTAAACAAGTTTCTTGGTTTGTCAAAGCTGCACTGAGCATGGTTTGCTGGTCTTCGGCTTGAGCGGTGGGAAGATCACCGCTAGCATTATCAACATTGTCGAGTGCGTTTGATAAGTATTCGAAGTTTTGCTCGGCGAGGAATTGACAGTCTTCAAGGGCGCGAATTGTGGGAAGAGACAAAGAGGATGTGTCTTGGAGGAATGAGTTTACTAGGTTTAAGAATTTGCGGGACTGGGACAAGGACTTTCGGACAGAAATTCGACCATAGTCAAAGACGGTGCCGTTTTGATTAGCAAGCACAGATTTGCAGTAGGAAGGATCTACGGTGGATTGGCAAAAGGTTTCTGCTGGAACAACATCACTTTTATTGTTAGCAGCTACGGAAATCGGTGACAAGAAGGATAACAGAAGAGAGACACAGAGCGTAAGAAGGGACAAGTTCTTAAAAGCCATTGGGTTTTTCGAAAGCTATAAGAATGTATATATGAGAATGAAATTCATGCTGTTGCGGGCTCTTATATATAGGGCCAAGACGAAGATCAATTTGATCTTATAAAATTGTTGGTCGTAAATCGAAATCTGAAAATGAAGGCACCGCACGAATAAAAAATGTCAACTACAAGGACTTTGCGTTTGCGTAGCTACTTGATGTTGATGTGGCTACCATGAACACAATGAACTCGCTACCAACTCGCGATAATGAAATATTTTCCAAGTTGTTGGGTAGAAATTTGATAGGTATAATCATACAAGTAGTATACAAATGTTTCCAAAATGGTGGTTTCAATAGTATATATTCTAAAACGAAAAAAAAAAAAGGTTCTAATTTGGTTCTTAAAGTCAATACAATTATATTAATTGCTATGATTCTTAATATTGCATAACAAAAATATTTTGTTATTAAAATTAGTATTATCATTGTACTAAAGAAGAAAAATTTGTAAGAAAGAAAGTGGTACTATCAATTTTTATGTGGGAAATGGAGTTTTTGGTCTTATAAATTACTTTATCTCTGTTTCTTAGTATAGAAACTCGTATCATTGGACTTGAAAAGAAGCATTCATCAGGCAATTTTACAATTATTGGCTTATACCATTATATACTCTCAATTGTTGCCAAGGGAATATTCATTTTAATTTTCTATTTTTAAAATTTCTAAAAATATCACGTTCCTCTCAATTTGTTTCTTTAGGATAAATTGTCAAAATTATGCTTTATAAAATATAATGAATATTGTCTCAAATATATGGTATATTGTGTATTTTACTTCTTTTGAAGAAGATACTCGTTATCTTTTTTTCTACTTTATCCGGTGAGAAATTGAAAATGTAATCTATATGCATAATTTGACTTGTGTTGAAGTTTTTCTTTTAATGATATTTGTTTATTATATACAAAATGTGTTTTCGACATGTTATTTGCAAAATATGGTAAGGTTTTATCTAGATTATGCACAATCGCGTTCTTTTTAACCTTCACGATACTATTAATTTGATAAAAGTTAGATCGTAGACATGATTACTGGATGATGTTCAATGTTTTTTTTTTTGTTGTCAAAAGTGGATGGTAGTGTTTAATGTTTTTTCAATCGGTGTAACAATCCTTCTGTTTCTCTTTTATCCTTTTAAACTAACTTATAGTTAAGACACATATTAGATTGGCTAGCCCTTGTACTCAACTTCTAATCACCTTGCTTAAAACACATTACAAATAAACTACTTTTCTTTCCTTCATTAATTGGCAGTTATTAATTTTTTTTTTTTTCTGAATGGTAGTGTCTCATTTGATTTGTTTACGGAACAAATTGTTAGAGAGAAAAAATGGCCACTCATAAACTTGAGTAAAGATGTAGATGACGTGTATATCCTGCAACCCAATTCGAGGAAGCTGGTTCAAGATTTCGATATTAATCCGAAGTATTTTAGCAACAAATTTAAATTGTGCTTTAAGATTTTTTTTTTATACTAATCCAATATTTCATTCTTTTCAAAAGTCTAAGTTTTAAAAATAAATATATATTAATAATAATTTTCAATCAATAAATAATATTTGATATAATATGCTATTATATTTATAATATTATATATATGTATATTATTGCTAAATTATCCCATAACATTTCAGTGGAGAACTGGTGGAGTGAAATCGACTTTAATAACCAAAGTCGTTTAGAAATGCAGATAGGTTTAAATTCTTTCTGACAACAACTAATATTGTTATGGATTAAAGGAAAAAAATTACAATAACCAAACTCATTAAGGATTTTCATAGACTAGATTTAGTTTTTAAATATTAAAACAAAATTAAGCGACAGGGACAGTTTTGAAAATCAAATTGATAAATATTATTTAAAAAATTTTGTTTGGTCGTTAGCTTATTTGATAGCATCGAAAATTATTCTATTTTGTCAACTGTAGGGTTGATTCCGAGCAGTCATATGACACGTAAACACGAAAAATAAGTCACGTACATACATCGCTTATTTGACCATGACATGAGATTATTGCATCGTCTCTTGGTCCATGCATGTATGACAAAAATACCAATGTGGGGTTGTTGATCAACAATAACGAATTAATAATAATAATAATAATAAAAATAACAGTGATAATAGTAAAACGTAAGAGTTAATTAACATTTTCTTAAATTGTAGCTTTACATAAAATTAAGAAAATAAAATTGTCTATAAATATTTATTTTTTCAAGATTAGTATTAATGAAGTATTTATAATAATCATTATATATCGCTCGTGATCAACGTCCCTGATATTAGTAATTGTTATTTTAGATTTCTTTTATATACCATGTTATAGTTTGGTATGGAGTAGTTAGAATTTTATTATCATTATAGACATTGAAAAATTGTGTTTTAAATAATTGATAATTTACATTCTCAAGAGAAAAACTACGATTTTTTTATTATATACGGGATATTGACTTTTTGTTTCTATTGTATATATAAAGTCAAGCCTAATCTTTAGTTTTTGTCTATAAGTGCAACGGTTGAAGACCATAATCCAAAAGTTTAAAAAAAATTACAGTTGTGTCCTATAAGAGTTTATGTATTATTTTATATGATTGTTATAAATAAAATTGAAATTCTTGTCTAGTTTTATATTTCTTTTTATTTAAATCATGATATATGATTGAAATATCGTTAGTTTTTTTTTTTAAGCGTTGTATTCATAACGTTAAATAAATTTCAAATATTTTGTGATACATCAACTAAGTGAAATAATAATAGTAATAATAATAATAATAATTTAAAGTAATTTTTTTATCTCGTATAATATCTATACTTATTAATAAAGATAATTCTTTTTATAACTACCTTTTTTATCAATTTTATCTTAATTAATATAATTATTTTATTATCTCATTCTTTAAGTTTTGTAATTGTTGTTTTAAATAATACTTATAATTATTAATTAATAGAGAGATATTATGTTTATAATAGTGTATAAAATTCGTTAACTCATTTATGTTATAATTTTATCTTTATTAATATAACTCATTTTATTATTTTACCTTTCTAAGTTTTGTAACTATTTTAAAAAAAAAAATCAAGTAATTACCTACAATAAAAAATATTTGTGATAAAAACAATTATAATTTTACTACAGATTTTTTATATTTTGTAATTAAATTTTATAAAATATATTTATACATTTAATAATATCTTTTATTTTAATAATTATGATAAGAATTATTTTTTATATTCATTCCACATATGTTTGAAAACTATTTTTGGATTATTTTATATTTATGGATTCATGTCAATATTTATTAAAAATTAAAATGAAATCATTTTTTAAATATAAACTTAAATAAAAAGTTAATTTTAAATTGCAATATAAATAAAGTTCGATCATAAAATATTAATATAAACAAAATTATTATTTTTAAATATCAAATTAAATTAATTGCGTCATAAAATATGTTTTAAAATTTAATCTCTTTAAAAATAATTATAATTTCATAAGTGTAAATAAAAAACATAAATCTATAAACTCAAATTATAAATAATTCTTTAAAGTTGAAGTTTTTTCCCGTCGCTTAATCCAAAAAATCCATATATAAATCGTCAACCTGATATCATAATACACTTACGTATGAGTAATTAAAAAAAATATTGATATTTGTTATTTACGTAAAAATATCCATTAGAAGTAATTATTAGATATTCATTACAGATTTTACCTACAACTATTTGCATATATTATCTTCTATTTTTCATCCTATGTATCCACAACTCAAATTATAACTAAAATTTAAGTGACAGTGTATTAGTAAACAAGGAAAATTTTTGTTTGTTTTAGTATGAAATTATGATATATTGTTCACCAATAGCAAACTTATATCAATTCCTTTAAAAGTGTTGTGTTTAAAAATTAAATTATAACTATAAAATTAATAAATCTAACTTAATCAACAGCTTAAAAATTCATCTGTTATGTTTGTTTTCTATTTAAATGTCTAAAATAAAGGTTTGTTTCAATGGCCTATGGCCTACACACTCGTGAATTGAGTGCAACTTATATTGGAATGTGTACAAATAGAATCACACACATAATAATTCATCACATATCACAGAAATCAAATTTATAACATACATTAAACAAAATTTCAAAACCGTTAAGTTATGACATGGAAAAAGGATTTGGAAAACTATAATACCCATTGTTTACTCTACAACCAACTTGCATAATTGCTTGCATTCACAACTTGGACCAAATTCTTGCTAGTTGTGACTGCTTTAAGCCTTTCAGCCATGGAAAACCTTAGGAAAAAGATACTTTACATTCTAATTACTCTTTTTCCTCTTTTTCCGAGTGTTTCCACCAAAAGCTAAAGTCTAATTCTTTCAAGACAAGGAAGTTATGGATTTGTATAACTAATTTCAAACAAAAATAAAGTTCAAAAAATTCAATTTAAACTATTGATGCAATTAAGATAGTCGAATACATGAATTAATCAATCAATTCGGATGGAGTTACTTAATCCAAATTTTACTTAAGTTACACAACTCAAAACAATATAGAAATAAACTTAATTCATCAGCAATCTTTTCGAGCAAAAACTTCTTCCATATACTTGACCAATAGTTAAACCTTAATTAACATAAATTTAATCAAGCTATTTAATGACTTTATCGGAAATGCCTTTTGCACTCCTGCTTTTATTGGGTAGAAATTATATTGGACACGAAATCTAATTAATCTTTATATTTATTTATTTGTTTATTTATAAATTATACATACTTGACAAAACTATGCAAAACAGGTTATTATGGAGAATTAGAATAAGGACACGAATATATTTACCACTGATCAAGAGATATACAACCATACATATAATAGCATTTTATTTATATTTTTTTTATTTATGTATGCATATTATCATTCTGTTAAAAGCAAGAAGTTATCTGATTCTTTAAATAATAAAGAGTTTGAAAACATTTGTTAGAATAGTATAAGAAAAGTGAAACAGGAAAATTATGTGGTGTGGATGTTCTTGCCATGAAAACAGGATGATCATGTAAAAAAAGCAATATGATAAAAAAATTATCTAAAACTTAAAATGCGTTATAGATTATCTTTCATTATTGCTCCTAGCTGAAATCTTTCTTTAAAAGGGATGAAGTTTTTAAAAATTGCGAACCGACGATATATAATATACTCGTATAATTTTTTCGTAGGAAATTATAATATTTGATATTCTTATCACTAAAAGATTCCACACGTGCACGTGTCATTTCAGACTTAATTTGCCATTACAAATTAGAGAGAGTTGATCTGCCTTATCTCGAAAAATACATCATTAAATGAAACTAATTTATAATATAAGTTTATAATAAGAGGAATTTTTATTGTATAAATCAGTTTTATAAAATTATTTAAACTTTAAATTCACTAATACGTCAATTGACAAAGCACTTTTGCTTTTACAGGAGACTAAGACCTAATTAAATTTGATAAAATCTAACATTTCCGTAACGTCCACGATTTTGGAAATGAAAGTTGCTAAATTTGAAGCCAATCATTGGATATCATATGATTAACCACACGCCCCATTTCTGAATCATGACATGGAAGTCCTAAGATTTCAAATAAACTTGCAGTTATTGCGTAAATGTGTAATATATATGTTGAATGTAAACCAAACCAATATAAGCATCGATATCCTTATCTCTTGCTCTTATAGACATGAAGCATCTTTCTTTCTTTTTGCCGCACTCACACTTAAGTTTTTTAATCAGAACTACAGTAAGTTAACAGGAAAATATAAGAGATGTTTCTTTTGATATAGATGAGAGTAATATAACACATATTACAATCAAACAAATTTTTACTAATTTTTTCTTTAAATTACAAGTTGATATATGTGAATGTAGACAAGCAATAGCTCACCCCATACGGAATATCCCAAAAAGGTATCTCGTGACCAAGCAGCAGTATTAATTGGTGATAAAAAGAAGAAGAAGAAGAAGAAGAAGAAGAAGAGGGAATAAGCAGCAGTATTTGATTATCTGAGTGGATCTCGATAATGAAATTCAAAGGGTAGACCAGATGGGAATGAACTTTAGTTTCGTGTTACTATTTTTTTTCTTGTCTCTTTTCTATTTTTTCTATTTTTTCGGCACCTTTAAGGAGCAATTTATTGTCTAGATCGAGAATATGTCATATATTATAGCGAAATATATGGAACCACTGACCAGAAGATCAAAGATGCGAGCTGTTGGCAGAGCCAACTTTATGTGGTAATTATCTATCCGATTATTTATTTTTGAGAAGAAACTAAGTGCTGAACTATTACAACTTTTGACCCTTTATTTTCGTGTTATAATGGCTTAAAAAATAAGCTAAACTTGACTTTGAGAACAACTTGAGATTAAACACCTCTTCACAAGTTGGAAGCAAAGCTCCTTTGTGAAGATAGTATTATACCCAACGCGTTGAAGAGAATAAAGTGTACGTAGAGTTTACCTTAAAATCAAAATAAGCAAAAAGAGGTTACAGCTGATCTACCTGTCAAACTCGATTTACATATGTCTTCATGTGTACGTGTATATTATTGGTTAGTTTTATTAATTTATTTAGTTGACGCCTGGGACAATGACGCGTTGGTTCCTTATGTGTGTGCCTTGACCGTCTAATAAGGACAAAACGTAAACGTGGGTTTGAAGTGGAAAGTGATTAGAAAATGATTTGTTGAAATAGGTATATAGGGAAGTGAGAATTGATAGACTAAAGACTGCGTATACAAGCACATCGAATCTTAGTCGCAGGTTAATTAGATCTGGACAAGCAACAATATTATAGAAAGTGATTAGGATGATAGAGTTTTGCAAGCAAGTAATAGAATAGTCAAAAGCCCCAGTGAATTGATACCCTACCTGGCATGGACATTAAGGGCTGGTATCTAACTTACAAAGTATTTGGCTGAATGCACACAAGTATCCAGCCTGTACCAAGCATACATGCTGAAATTTTTCTAAGCCGGTGTTTTTTTAAAACATTCTAACAAATCTCTACGACAATCCTCTAGATGCCAAATTTGATTTATATGTGTAAATTATTTTACCAACACTCAGTTTATAGTGCTGAGGATAGTCCAAAAATCTGACTCTCAGATCACATTATAGATAAGATGCATTTGCAGATAATGCATCTCCCATATAAGATACATAGCACCTTTTTTCGTATGCGTTCGTACAGGTTATTAGGAGGCGAGTTTCTGAATCTTTCTTAAAAAAACGAAAAATGTCTTAGGTGTCTGCCACATTTAGAATTTTTACGGGATCAGCATTAAAATTGAAAAATTCAAATATCATATTAGAATTTATTTAATTTTGACTCAATCCAAAAGTTAAATTAAAAGTAAAAGGACTGTCAAACTCATATAAGAAGTAAGAGTTGTGTGATATATTTTAAGCTTCACAAACCCGTCCGTAATTCTTAAAATAACTATTTTACTATTCTTTAAAGTGATTTTCAAATTATCTGGTCTAAAAGATTTTTTGAAACACGTTTTTATTTATTTATAAAATACATTACAAAGCAGGTCTTTTTATATTTCTGAAGTAAAATTTCTAGAATGCATTAAATACATTTTAGAATAAACTTATCAAAATAAGATTTCAATAATAAACTTTTCAAAATATATATAATATTTTTCAGAACAAGCTTTCTGGATGTGTTTTGGAAGGACCTTTCAAAAACGAGATTTCATTTTTAGTGTTTTCCTTCTCTTCTTCTTTTCTATCGATGATGGTGCAGTGAAAGCTGCAATGGCGGCGGCAGCGATCGTGAGGTACAGTGAGGGAGAATCCAGTCATTTCATCCAATTGTAGGAGTACATGTTCAAAAGTAGGGGTGGAGGAAGTGATTACCCTTAAGCTTTTAGCCACTTCCGTTTTCATATTTTTGGTTAGCTGAAAATGGTATATATTTTGGACAGGAATACAAGGAATGGCCCAACTCATTTAAATAGCCCTGCATTAAATTCTCAAATAAACTTCTCAATGGATGCAAAGTGTGTGCCTCCATACCTTCAGGGGGACAATACAAGTTTGCACAGTAATAAAATAATACACAGCGGAAACAAATCTCTGAATGTAGAAGAAATTAACAGTAAAATTGAATATATGACAATAATTGTAGCATCATAAATTAGATCATGGGCACCGAAATTTTTAATGTGAAAACTTAATCTAAGAGGTAAAAACTATAATTAAAATTTTGATTGTTGAGCCAAAACACAAGCTCAATCAAATAATGTGAAGTGGAATTTCTAAATTTAATATCTCCAATCATAGTTGCATGTGCATACCTCTGAAAGGAAAGATTATTACTTCATAAATAAAGCATGAAACATGTAGTATAAAAAAATACCTCAAAATTCATTCCAATATTTTTATTTCACAATAGTCTACTCTATCACATGAATCATATTTGACTTTGTGCACATCAAACTACTCTAGCAATGGATGCGTAAAAATTATATTTAATATCCAACTTCTTATATTTAAAAAAAATGGGTTTAATACTGGACTTTTATAAAGAATAAAAAGAAGTATATATTGCTTTAGCATTTTACATCTAAGATCATTGAAACATTCTTTTAGTATAATATTTTTGTCACAGTACGAATTACTTCTCTCACCCATCATATATTCATATGCTAAAAATGTGTTTAGCAACTATCATAACAAAAATATAAACTAAATATTTCTTCAACTAATTTATCAAGATACAATAATTCTTCTTGTATCTAGCTTACAATAAATTCAAACTCCTTTGTACCATTTTTTTTATCAGCAAACTCCTTATACCGTGTTAAATGTCACAATGATCATAAAAAAGTGAGATGTGTTCTAAATTCAACAAGTATATTGGTTGAAGAAGTAATAATTTGATAAAAAAAATACAAAAATCAATATTATAAAGATGGATACAATACATTACTCTAATAATCCGTAATTATCTAGGTGAATAGGAAAATATCATAAAAAAAAAACTATTGTTGGTAACTTTCAAATGTTAAGTGCCGGTAACAATGGAAGACAAAAATAATTATGGGTTTATTAAGGACATGATAAGTATATTAGTCTTATAAGTAATTTAGTAGAAAGTATAAGTACTGTCTCCATGAATACAGTGATTTAACAATTACGCAATCAATTAATTACTCTTTCGACTTAGAAATCAAACTAGATGAAAAAAAAAATAGTTTACGTTTTTTTTTATCTTAAAAGAAAATAAGAACAAATGCAAAATATATGCAATGTTTCTTGTTTATAATTGTTTACTTCTAACGATAAAAAAAATAAAAAAATTATGCACGTCTACTTAAGAGCGTATAATTGAGTTATTGAGATTTTCACATCTGATTCGATGTGTGACACTCAATAATTATTTTAATTTTTCTTTTTTTTCTCTCAAAACTCTCGAGTCTTTACGTTGAATTTTTCTTCAACTTGGCACTTTTCATCTTTCTATATTATTAGTTTCTTTATTTCAAGTCGAATTTTAAATTGATCAATTTTCTCAATAAAATATTAATAATTTCAGACTCTCAAATACCCTGAGCTTTCAAGAAATAAAATTCGGTCAATCTAGAAGTAATACTTACAATAATATTCCAAGTTAACACCAACAAACTCAAAATATAAAATAACCTTAAAGTGTAGAAGAAAAAAAATAGTGACATTTTAATAAAATGTAATAGAATTAAAAAAGCGTGAATTTGGGATATAGAGAGGGAGAATTTGCCAATTTTTATTTAGAATAAAATTTGATGTTTTGATTCGTGATTTTTGAGTAAAAAAATTAACGTTGATTAAAAGAATAAAAATTTTGAATAAAAATATTTTATAAAGAAAATTTGATGGCAATATTAAATTTTGTTTAATTTAAAAAGAAAGAGGCTTAGTTGTTTAAAAAAAATAGAAGACTAAAATTGAATTCAATAAATATATAATAACGAGATTAAAAATGTTTATTAAAAAACGGTAATAAAATAATCTAATATTATAAAATATATTTTTTTATTAAATATTGTAACATAAAATATGTAAGAATCCTACTTTTTTCTATTATATTTATGTTTTTCTGTTCTTTATAAAACAATGTTTCATATGTTATGATCAAACAGTAATGTCCAAGCCGCCAAAACTGAAGATCCCTGATTTCTTAAAATCAACATTTTGTTTTGACTTTTATCAGTCCGCAGTAGGCAAATGACTTTCAACTTGATTTTTCTAAATAAAATATATTATATATTATTAAAATAAAAAAAGTATAATTTAAAATATTATAATATTTGTGTTGCGTGATTTAGAAATGTAAATATACAATAATATTATAATTTAGGTTAAAAACATTTATGAATTAAAATTTATTTATTAATTTTAATGAATAAATTTAACATGTAAAATAATATTCTTTTCAATTTATTCATCGGATACGTTAGTTAAGTTATGAAATTATGAAATACTCATATTATATATATATATATATATATATATATATATATATATATATATATATATATATATATGTATATATATTAACAAAATTGAAAATTTGGTCTATCTTATACGAACTTATTTGTCTTCTTAAACTTTCAAAATGAACTAATTCGTTTTACATTCCTATAAAGGGATTGGAAAGAGAATCTCACTTATTTTTTATGTTATTTTTTATATTGTTTGAAAATTAAAATACAAAATATAGATTAGAAAACCTAATATGAAGTTTTTTTTATGTAAATAAAAACCAATTGAAAATTTACTCTTTAACCCATGCACTTTCATGGACCTTAGTGGGAGTCAAGGAATCTTATTTTAACTTAAGTGTTATATATTTTACAAAATATATTTAATTATTATTTTAAAATTATTAAAAACTATAACAGATGAAAAGAAATAATTAAATTAAAAACATGATTGATTATAATTTTTAATAATTTTTAATTAATATTAGATAAATTAAATTTTAATTTTAATAAATTATATTTCAATTAGCACCTATATATAAGTAGTTTAAGAAATCCAAAGGTCAAATACATTATTATAAGCTTAATTTTATAATAATTTGATCATTATTAAGTCGAAACAGATATTACTAAATGTGTCCGGCCAATTAAAACAATATTTAAAAGTTGTTTTCGGTTATAATTAGCTGAGGATAATTATGCACATTTATGGTCCTATCGCTGTGCCCTGCAAGGTGGGTAATTATTTTTACCAAAAGGGTTTAAGCATAAATATAAGTTCCCAAACATGTTATGTATGGTTTTAGCATATGTAACTCTCCTCTATTTATGACTAACAATTTAAATGTCTGGTGTAATAAAAATTCTTAAAATCTTATATTTAGTTTAACAATTAATAATAATAATTATTATTTGTGATATGTAAAAATTGAGAAATAAATATATAAAAAATATTTTTTTAAAAGATAATATAAAACCCAAAATTAATTTATAAAGAAAAAAATATTTATTTGTCTATTTTTAGTGGAACTTCATATATTCCATAATAGTTTTGGAATATAATGTTTAAAACTATTAATTTAATAAATTTAGTTTGTAAATAATGTAAATTGAATTATCCGAGTTATTATGACATCGTTATAGTCAATCATTGTATTTGAGATATTTTGTTTTGAAGTTGATAATGCTATCACGATTTTATCTTTAAAAGGTGCTTCAGTGGGTTAAGGGATTTCATAATCTATATTGGCTTTGTAATATTATCCCACTATTGGTTTCTGATTCCATGATATACTATTTTGTAAACAGGTTAAAACACTTTTAAAAATTTATTTTTAGCTATTAAAATATATATATATATATATTAACTTTTTGTCCTCAAATCATTAACACATATTATTAAAGAATTTGTTATGAGTGGAGAATATATCTTTTGCTTATTAAACTTAGTATTTCTTATGATTTGTTCAAACATGTCTGATATTTAATCTTTAGTTTTGATTAATAAATTTGTTTAGTTTATTTGGAAGTTAGGTTAGTTTGATTAGTGTAGTTTCAAATTGACTTTTACATTTAGATTGATTGGTGAGCACATAAAACATAAACAATTTTTTTAAAAATTACTACATTAGTTAAAACCAATTGATGTAGTATGTGGGTATTTCTAATTCAATTAAGGCTTGCATCAATATAAAATATAATATTAATTATTTTATTTTCTTTTGAGTAATTTTGAATTTGTTTTATCAGCATCTAATTGATGTAGTTTTGATCCCTTTAATGATAAATATATTAATCTCGAACAGAAACCAAACTCATAATATAAGACCATCTAAATAATTAGATCCCTTTAATAGTAAATCTCAATAATCAAAACATGATATAAATGATTCAACTTATATTCTTCTTTATCTCCTAACTAACCTAAATAAAACCTATAGTTGTATTAAAAGCTCTATTTAAAATACAGTTAAATAACAATTTCATTTCATCAATAGTAATCCATTTACATTATTATACTATTATAATGTGATTGTAAAGTTGCAATAGTTATCATATTTAATTGATGTTATGCTAATGAACTCTAATCTAACATCAAAGAAACAATGATAGAAAAAGCAACTGTGCTAAAAGCAGTCACCATCTTTAATCACATATTTGTCCGTTAGGTCGAAAATAAACATAAATAGTATTACATCCTTTATTTTTTATTATATACATTTATATCAAAAGTTTTATTTACTTTTTTACGCAAAAGGTTTGATTTGATCTAAATTTAAAACTATATAAATCACCTAAAAGAAAAATAAAAGAACTCTAACAAAAGAAGAAAGGACTCTCAAAAAGAAGAAAGTGAGAGCGCAAAGCCTCTTGACGTGTTTTGAAACCTTTTCTGCATCAACGTTATCATCGAAGTTGAATGATACTTTTTTTTTGTATTGATTAAATAATAACTGTATAAAAAATAATGATAACTTTGTCATGGTGTTTTTCTGTACCGATTATTAAATAATCAATATAAAAGAACTTAGTAGAAAGCTATTTTTTTGGAGCTATCGAACAAAAACATAACATATATAGATTAAATTTAGGAAACAAATTGAAACAGAAGAAGAATAGGAAAGAACAGAAGTGACTTACAGAAAGACAAAGTAATTTGCATGAATTTAAACATGCTCAAGCCAACTAATCTTATTCATTAGATAACAATATGGTAAACAACAATTTGATTGTGGTTGTGTGAATTATACAAATTAAATTATAAACAGTGAGTGAGATCTGAAAGAAACCCCACTAATTCATTAATGCCAACAACTACCCAGCCTATTTATCCACAGAATTTCTACCACCCCACTTCACACATGCCAGTGATCCACTTGCTTTCACTTCCTCTCTTTCTTCTTCTTCTTTCTCTCTGCCATGTACAGTAGAAACACCGCACCCATGCTACCTCACATACCCTGCATTCTCTCTGCGGTTCATCTTCTACTCCTTTTTTCAGTTACCCAGTTCAGCATCTCAACAAGAGCCCTTCAAGAAAATCACCTCCATTTCCATGTAGCAAACTCCACATGCGAGGGAACACTTTACCCGGACCTCTGTGTCTCAACCCTTACCTCTTTCCCAGATCTAACCTCAAAAACCATCCCACAAATGATATGTTCTGTCGTGAACCACACCATATACGAGGTCACATTGTCCTCCTCCAACTGCAGCGGTCTCCGAAAGAAGCTCCCGCGTCTCAACAACCTCGAACGGCGAGCTCTCGACGACTGCCTTACCCTCTTCGACGAAACCGTGGAGGAGCTCAAAACCACCGTCGCGGATCTCTCCCAAACCACAATAGGGTCGAAGCGCCACCACGACTCGCAGACTTTCCTAAGCGGCGCCATGACCAACTTGTACACGTGCCTGGATGGCTTTGCGTACAGCAAAGGGCACGTGAGGGAGAAGATTGAAGAGGGTCTGTTGGAGATTTCGCATCTCGTGAGCAACTCCTTGGCCATGCTGAAGAAAGTGCCCGAAAAGAAGAAACAGTCCAAGAACGAGGTTTTTCCCGAATATGGAAAGATGAAAGACGGGTTCCCGTCGTGGGTTTCCCCTAAAGACCGGAAATTGCTTCAAGCTGCGGTGAATGAAACGAAGTTCGACCTTGTTGTGGCCAAAGACGGCAGTGGGAACTTCACCACTATAGGTGAAGCAGTGGCGGCGGCTCCAAACTCCAGCGCAACTAGGCAAGTACTACCACCTTATCACCTCATTTTTCATAAAATAAATAGTTTGTGTAATATCATTATTAAAAGACTCTTATGATAAAATCCAAAACTATATATATGTATTTGGTAATTTTTCCTAACTTAACATGAGAGAATTGTTCTTGGTTTTTGCCATTATAAGGCTTTAAATTGTTTGACATTTCATAAGTGGCAAATTTTGAAGTGTGTAGATTTGTGATACACATAAAAGCTGGGGCATACTTCGAGAACGTGGAGGTAATCAGGAAGAAGACCAATCTGATGTGGGTCGGAGATGGAATTGGAAAGACTGTTGTGAAGGCTAGCAGGAACGTTGTGGATGGTTGGACCACTTTCCAATCTGCCACTGTCGGTGCGTTTTACTCAAACCTTTCCTTATCAGCTTTTACTGTGTGGTATTCATTGTTGAAAGCTTAAATACAGTAAACAAGAAAAAAAAGTTACAACTAATAATTTGTCTTAATTAATGTTCCTTCAATTGAAGGTAATAATGATAATAATATAGGAATAAATAGAAGGAAAAATAGAGAGAAGTCAACATTAAGAAATTCCAGACGACAAAAATATCATTGCATTAGTTATTGGACTTATTGTTAGTAGTAGTAAAGGTAAAACAGACATTCGAACGCATAACTTGGATTAGGTCACGCGGCACATCCACTTCCGGCAGTGAAGGCTTTTCAGAATAAAGAGAGAGGCACTAAGACACAGATCTGCATGTTCAGATGCTCTATTTAGTAACATATATTCGAATATCATAATCACGGGAAAGTGTCGGTTCTCTGACACATATTGATAAAAATTACTAATATATCGGAATCTGGGATTTGTCTTTTGAAAACGTAAACTACATAGTTTTTTCATGTCTGGAAAATAACTTAGATTTCAACACGCAAACTAGAATTAATTAGAGTGCCAATCTGTTTACGTCTTTTGCAAATATTACTCCCTACCTCACAACTTAATATATTATTATTTTAATCATATTTTTTTTTTACAGTTTAATATAAATTATTAATATATATTATTATATTGCTAGAATAGGTTGTAAAGTCATAATATTTTGTCTTATATGAATGTCTAAGTATAAATTTCAATTAATTAACTACTTGGTTATACGACTATGTTAAAAGCTTTGTAGTTCTACCACTTAGTCACGATTGAACACTGAAATTGATCAATGATTTCATGCATACTCATACTAAATATACTTTAAACCAAAGTTCAAATTTCATCTATAATCATAAATTCTCCTTATTGCTGATAAAAATAAATAAATAAATAAATTCTTCCTATCAATCAGACAAGTATAAAAGTGTAGAGATCATCGTCACCAAATAAAATAATTGTAGTGCTGGAAACACGAAAAAACTGTTAATCGAGATCTGCTTTTGAAAAACACTCTCATATCGTTTTATTATAAATTTTAAAATATCAAATGCATTTTCTAATATTAGTTTTAAAATATTAAACGTAATATAAAGTAGAATAAAGGAAATACAAAATTTACCGATTTGCTTATGTAAAACACATATTAATTGAGGCAAATCTGAAATTAAAAATGTGTCAAACCTCCTGTTTGACTCTATATTTCTTTTATACTTCCATATAACAATAAAAAATTATTATTATTTTATTTCAAAATTTTGTTTATATTTTTTTGTTAAATGTAATATTTTATCATTAAAAGGAGTCGTAAAGTGAAAGTAAGAGAAAAACTGGGTGTTAAATCATAATTTTTACCAATTAAATCCATATATCAAAGCTGAGATTAACATACCAATTACTTATTTTTCCTGCCATTAACTAAATAATATGTATCAAGCCTATTTATTGAGAAAAAAATTGAAAGGACTAGTGCTGAAAATTGCTTTTGCAACACTAATACTTTATAACAATTATTTGTTGGTAGTTAATTACATATACATTATTTTATAAGTAATGTTATTTTTTCCTTGATAATTAACTTGAGATCTAAATTCTAAAGAAGAACTAGCATGTGAATAATTTGGAAATATAGCACATTTATTTAAAACTGAAAATATGGATGGATTTACAGGATGGCCAGCACAAAAAAAAGGAGAGATAGATATATAGCATAAAATTTTTGTCTTATACATTATCTGATAACATATTGCAAAACCAAAAATCTGGTGCTCCCCATGACATGACACCTTGGCCTACGTATATTTCATTTATATTTTATGACAGCTGCCGACAACTCTAAATATAAACACTTACCTTAGCTTTTTGCATTATCTTTTCTTCTTTTTTCATTTTCTTTTCCACAAACACAGAAAATGACGTATTCATTACAGTGCTGTGTTAGCAAAACAGTATGAGTGAACCTAATTGTTGTGTATGCATATGATGTTTGTGGTTTTCAGCTGTGGTTGGAGACGGATTCATAGCAAAGGGTATAACCTTTGAGAACTCAGCTGGGCCAAGCAAGCACCAAGCTGTGGCTCTAAGAAGTGGTGCTGACTTCTCAGCCTTCTACCAATGCAGCTTTGTAGCCTACCAAGACACGCTCTATGTCCACTCTCTGCGTCAATTCTACCGCGAATGCGACGTTTATGGAACCATAGACTTCATCTTTGGTAATGCAGCAGTGGTGCTCCAGAACTGCAACTTGTACGCACGCAAACCTAATCCAAACCAGAGGAACCTCTTCACCGCACAAGGTAGAGAAGACCCTAACCAAAACACCGGCATTTCCATCATCAACTGCAAGGTTGCAGCAGCTGCTGATTTGATCCCTGTCAAATCTCAGTTCAAGAACTACCTGGGTCGTCCCTGGAAGAAGTATTCCAGGACTGTTTATCTCAATTCTTTGATGGAGGATCTGATAGACCCTGCAGGGTGGTTGGAATGGAATGGCACCTTTGCATTGGATACTTTGTATTATGGAGAGTACAACAATAGAGGTCCCGGTGCAAATACGAGTGGCAGAGTTACGTGGCCTGGTTATAGGGTCATCACCAACTCCACTGAGGCAAGCCAGTTCACAGTTGCGAATTTCATTCAAGGCAATGAATGGTTGAACTCTCTTGGCATTCCATTCTTCTCTGGTTTGAGTTGAATACGTGCATGGCCTTATTAAGTTCTTTTGTCGTTGTTCCTTCTGGTGGCAATTAGCAATAAAGTGAAAAGAAATAAGTGTTCTGTTTACCATAGATTATGTACTTTCTTCTGCATAATTTATGGGCAAATTTCCCATTCTGGTGCAATTTTGTTTGGAAAGTTTGGAAATTCTCAGAATGAGTAATTTTTTTTTAATTACCAGTCTGGGTAAATCGTGTCATGTCACAGCGATATTATTATGAAGAAATCGTGTCACTATGGCACGATTTTGTTTAGCACTCAGTGAAATCGTGCCAACATGGCACAATTTTATGGGTTAATTAAAATCGTGTTGATGTGGCACAATTTTAATGTATTTTTTCTGAACTAAAATCATGCTGATGTGGTACGATTTCAGTGTATTTTTTTGAACTGAAATCGTGCTGAGGTGGCACGATTTTAATTCAACTAAATTACACTAAAATTGTGCCACGTCAGCACGATTTCAGTACATTTATAAATATTTGTGATTGGTGTATATAAGTGATGTAGTGTATAATTTATATAAACCCGTGGAAGCCTTAATAAAATGCAAAATAGTTATTTTTTTTATTATTGAAAAGAGTTTCATATATATATATATATAACTATATTTTTAAACTAATATTTAATTATTTATTTCAAAAGAGTTTTTCATTACATTCTATCAATACCTCGTGAATTTATAGAAACTGATAGAAATTTAGAGTAATGGGTGTGGTTAAAGTTATTAGAATATTTAAAAGTGAAAATTATTACTTATATATACGAAAGACATTACCGCACAACTACACAAAAATGAACAACAATCAGCTATGTGCATTGTGCAGTGCTACGACAGACAGAACTCAGAGTTCGAAGTCCAGGAAATACCTACTCCCTAACTTCGTCGCCGACCCATGTCATACAAAGTCAAATTAAATAAATGGTGGTGTGATTGCAGACAATTTCAAGCTCTGAAGTTGCCTTGTCCACATGTCATAACTATTTGTTCATTTTCTCATCTACAGTTAGCCATATTCGTTCTCCCCTTTACAGCCGCATCAACATTTTAAAGGCCTACGAAATTCAATTTCATCCAGTTCAAAACCAAGACTATTGGTCTCCTTACACGGGTCTAATATATGATACCTAACCCACACATGAGAAGAAGCAAAGCTGGAAGACCAACTATATGATACTTAACTCCACTACATCACTTATGTACACAAATCACAAATATTTTGCGAAATTATAAATGTACTGAAATCATGCTGATGTGGCATGATTTGTATAATTTAGTTGAACTGAAATCGTGCTGATGTGGCACAATTTCAGTGTATTTTTTCTGAACTGAAATCGTGCCACCTCAACACGATTTTAGTTCAGAAAAAATACATTAAAATTGTGCCGCATCAGCACGATTTTAATTAACCCATAAAATTGTGCCATGTTGGCACGATTTCACTGACTGCTAAACAAAATCGTGTCATAGTGACACGATTTCTTCATAATAATATCGCTGTGACATGGCACGATTTACCCAGACTGGTAATTAAAAAAAGAATTACCCATTCTGGGAATTTCCAAACAAAATTGCACCAGAATGGGAAATCTGCCTAATTTATGGGATATATGAGAATCAGAGTTTCAAACATAATTATGCAGGCCTGGGGGTACAAATTTTGGAAAGAATTGATACTTTCTTCTGCATTTTTTGTTACCTGAGAACTAAGCTCAAATCAAGTATTTGTAGATTACATGACATTAAGTTGACCAAAGCCTAATGAGAGAAAATTTAAGATAAATAAATAAATGAAATAGGTTGGTTATGCGATATTTCTTAGTTATTCATTTGTCTTGAATTTGAAGTTTCAACTGGAATATTAGATTTTTTTTAATTTAATTCAAAATTATTATAAGTTCCCCAAAAATATTAAATATTAAGCTTCAAAATAATGTGGAATAGTTAAGTTGACTCGATTGAAACATTTCACATAACCAAGGTCATGAAAAATAGAAAAATAAAACGAAATGTATTGGGCTAAAATCCATTATCAGCTTTGTGATGGCAAACCCAGCCCACACTGTAAAGTCCAAAGTACCATTCCGACGCAAATGAAAACATTAAGTGATTCATTTAATATTGTCCAGAAACTAATTAGACATCACGGGATATAAATGGTGTAGAGTTATTAGGTGTTGGTCACATTATTTATAGTTGTCATTTGAAAAAAACTAGTGTTTTTGTGTTACCTTAGCTTGAAGCACGTGGAATACTACGAAATTCTATTACTGGCACTTATGGTATTCATGGAATATTTGAGTGTTGCAATAGGTCTTTCTTTTGTGGTTATGGAAAGCCTAGGTACCTCCCTGAATTAAGAATTGGGATTTATTTTGTGTCTCAACTTTTTCCTGTCTTTATTCTTGGGGCTCATAATTTGTTGACCTACGCTTAAAGGAATTTGTTTAGGGATGAAAAACAAAACAATCAATATTCCAAATAAGAGATTGGATCAATTTTCTCTCCAAGGTCTCAAGTAACATTCTTTTTACATACAAGAAATTGTTTGTCCCCTACATTGATCACTCTCACACCTTTTGCTCATGGTCTACCTAATTACATCACTATTTAAAGGCATTTAAAATGTTATTGATTACTAGATGGAGACGTCTTCTAGAGTGTTTGCTTGTGTCATGTTGGTATTTGTATATTTTTTTCTGCCTTAATTATCTCATTCAACATAAAAAGTGTTGGATGTAAATCAATAAGTTGTTCCAAAACATGGTATTCATTCACCACTTTACTCGTCATCGTATAAAATTCCCTTAGTTCATGGTGTTTACTATAGTCAAAGAATTAAAGTATCAATAGAAGCAAGAATATACAGAAAAATGAAAATGCTATATTTGTCGAAGCTTAAAGCAGTCTAAAATATATATCCACTAGCTAAGTATTTGAATATTTAAAGAGCTATGTGTACAGGCTTTTCAAACAGACATGTGTGCAAAAGAGAGTATGTTTAATATTTTAATGAAAATCCTATTACATTGGAGATGCAATGTATCATTCTTTCCGCAGTATAATACCAGCAGGGGTTGCAGAAGTTGTAATAGTTCATGCATGCATGACTCAAATTGTACGAACTATACAAAACATATTATGTAGAATGAGGTTGGTAACAATTGGTAGTATATATGTGTGAGGGATCATACTTATCCCTATACATAAGTTCCATACCTGTTATGTATGGGCCTTTGTGAAAATGGTTCCTTCGAGTTTCGGTGAACTTCAAGGGACACTTCTTCTCCATGCTTCTGCTCATCACTTTTCTCCGACAGTTTTTCGTGTTCGAGCACCGTGCACCTGTTTTTATTCTATTTCTTCACCCACAAAATACGAATTTAAATGCAATGGACAAGAAACACAAAAATTAAGTGGTAAATCAAATATAAAATAAACTACGCAGTTTGATTCATTTTATTCTTTTTAAATTAAATTATTTTTTCATTTTTAGAAACTGTGGTAAAAATCAATAAATATTTCAGAAAAAAAATCTTCTTTTTCAATCATGCTAAATATTTTCTTAATTTATAAAACCCAAAGGATTATAACATATTTGTTTGTATCATAAAAAAATTAAGGTAAAAATATTTTGAACAGAATATAAATCTCTTAGAAAATAAAGAGATAACTATTTTTTTTAAAATAAATATATAATATTATTAACTATTAAATATCTAATTATGAGTCTAAATTTCACGTCTAATAAATAAAAAAATTAAAAGATATATAAAAAAACTTTACAAACTCAATATCATAAAATTTTAAATTAAAGATAATATCGTTTCTCTAAACTTTTCTTTAACAAAATAATGAAAATGTTAGTTTCTGTAGCTTTCCATGCGCACGGATCAAGCGGTTAAGAGATGAACCAAACACTGTCAGCATGTTTAGCGTCATTGATGTGTATGTATGACTTGACTCTCTGATAATGACTGCAAAAGTAATATGTTATAGTTCATACACATACATAAAGCATGTGTATTCCTTGATTTTGAAGACCTTGAATTTTTCATGGAAAAAAAATATTTACTAGTCCACAGTAAACTGCATTAATATAAATTCAGTCCTAACTAGCCTCGTTAATTATTGGTGTTAAAAACCTGCTTATCAGTGATGTTTCATGTTTGTTTAATAACACCAAACAGAAGTTTATGTCTACGATTTTTTTTTTCTGTAAAGATATATACAAATTGACAGACATTCATCCTTTAGTTACAAGTTCTAAAGAACAATAGCCACTAGTTCAGGAGAAAATTGTAGATATATGATAAGTTTTTATGAAATAACTATTGCTTGATGAATGTTCCCCTTGATTTCGATTTTCCTTTAACATCAGTTTCTTACAATAGGCCTGTGATATTATAATAAACTTCTGTTGTGGGTTTGCACTAGTGGTAGTATTAGTTAGCTTCCTCGAACTTTTCAGTTCAGAAGTAATATAAAATGCTCCTTTTCTTAAGATGTTGTTCGAGCCCAATATCTACATGAAATAAGACAAATGGGTTCATCCTCAAATTACAAATGAGTTAATCCTTATTACAAAATAGGAACAGAATAGAAACATAATTGCATTACGATGATTTTTAATACAAAAAAACAAATATATAAACGTACTCTAATGATATAATATAACAGTATATTAGTTATCACTAACAGTTACATTATCCATCCTGGAATTACAAACTGATTTTTGTGAGAGTTTATACCTTAAAAAGTAAAATTAAGTACATGGACCTACTTTTTGTTGTATTGTAACCAAGCAAGCACTGACGCTGCTGAGGGAGCTGAGGGAGGTTTTGCCTTTTATAAATAGATAGAAGATGAGCAAGAGATACTTGCAGTTTGTTGTTGGTTGGTTTGGGTCTGCTCAGTTTGCTTTGGGCAGTTCAATATGGCTTTCTCTCTCTTTCCTTGTCTCCTTTTCCTTCTTTCTGCCTTTTCCACCCTTTGTCACTCCCTCACTCCCCTTTCCCACCACCACCCTCACTCTGCCACACACAACTACAGAGATGCTCTCACAAAATCCATCATCTTCTTTGAGGGCCAGAGGTCAGGGAAGCTCCCTTCCAACCAGAGGATGTCTTGGAGGAGGGACTCTGCTCTCTCTGATGGCTCCGCCATGAATGTATGATACTATTAACACCAGAGTCTTACCCTCGATCTCAGCGCCAATTTTTTTTTGTTCTTTGGGTTGTAAAGTTTGCTTATTTCGGCTTAAATGTACAATGCAGGTTGATTTGGTTGGAGGGTACTACGATGCTGGGGACAATGTCAAGTTTGGCTTTCCCATGGCCTTCACCACCACCATGCTTTCTTGGAGTGTTCTTGAGTTTGGTGGGGTGATGAAAGGCGAGTTGGGGAATGCCAGAGAGGCCATTCGTTGGGGCACAGATTATCTTCTTAAAGCTACTGCTCATCCAGACACCATTTATGTCCAGGTTAGTCTCCTCTTCTCTTCCTAATATTTTCTTTCATTTGTCAACTTTTGTCATGTTATGGTTATTGGGAGTGGTTTTTTGTAGGTGGGAGATGCTGAGAAGGACCACGCTTGTTGGGAGAGACCTGAGGACATGGATACCCCAAGAAGTGTTTTTAAAGTAGATAAAAACAACCCTGGTTCAGATGTGGCTGCAGAAACTGCTGCGGCTCTTGCAGCTGCTTCTCTGGTTTTCAAGAAAACTGACCCAGCCTATTCCAAAACTTTGGTTAGGAGGGCCATTCGTGTATGTGGTTTATTTGACATGAAAACCAAGTTTTGATTGTAACGGATTTCTCTTAAGTAATCCTGAAAATATGATGTTGTACTTGTTTATGAATATAGGTTTTCCAGTTTGCTGATAAATACAGGGGACCCTACAGCAATGGCTTGAAGTCCGTTGTGTGCCCTTTCTATTGCTCCTACTCGGGTTATGAGGTAAAGTTTCTATTGTATTTTTGTGGAGAGTAAGAACAGGTCCTGAATGATGCCATGGAAATATGTTAGGATGAGCTGTTGTGGGGAGCTGCTTGGCTTCACAAGGCTACTAAGAACCCAATGTACCTTAACTACATTAAAGTCAATGGACAGACCCTTGGGGCTGCAGACTCTGACAATATCTTTGGATGGGATAACAAGCATGTTGGAGCAAGGATACTGCTTTCTAAGGTAAAAAAATCCACCCCTTTTCTTTTGCAGGGCTGCTGCTAACATCAACAATGGTTTCCAACTCATGTTTGTGCTCTTGGTTTTAGGAATTTCTTGTTCGGAAGGTGCAATCCCTGCATGACTACAAGGGGCATGCAGACAACTTTATCTGTTCTGTTATCCCTGGTTCCTCCTCTTCCCGTTTCACCCCAGGTAAGTTTCTTTTCTTTTCATTTCCTTTTTCTTACGCAACTATTAGCGTGTAAGGGTCATCTTTTGTTAACACAGGTGGACTTCTGTTCAAGATGGGTGATAGTAATATGCAGTATGTGACTTCCACCTCCTTCATACTCTTAACCTATGCCAAATATTTGACCAAAGCCCATGTGGTTGTGAACTGCGGTGGAACCACAGTGACTGCAAAGAGACTACGGGCTATAGCCAAAAAACAGGTACAGAAAAACTAGACCCATGAGGAGGGTGCTAATATATTCTATTCTGTTTCATAAAAATGTAAACTTTATTCTGATTAATGGATTGATCTTGATTTGTTGTTATTTTCAAGGTGGATTACTTGTTGGGAGAGAACCCCTTGAAGATGTCCTACATGGTGGGGTACGGTCTACGGTATCCGCGAAGGATACACCACAGGGGCTCATCTTTGCCGTCCATTGGCGTTCACCCTGGCAAGATCCAATGCTCAGCAGGGTTCAGTGTGATGGATTCACAATCACCCAATCCCAACATTCTAGTGGGTGCCGTTGTTGGAGGACCGGATCTGAATGATGGGTTCCCTGATGAACGGTCAGATTACGAACAATCAGAACCTGCTACTTATATCAACGCACCTCTCGTGGGATCCCTTGCTTATCTCGCACACTCCTTTGGCCAACTCTAGGAAACAGTGTCTCCAACTTGTGTGCGCACCTCTTATTTTAATTAAATATTAATATTAACCAGTTTAAGTGTTAACTAATTCCACTTTGTTGCTGTTGATTTTAATGGAAGAAGGTTTATTGTGAAGATTGAGTAATTTGAGGATGGGAATGTGAGAATGTATAGTAATGATGGTTTGTGGGGTTCCATAACAGAGGGCCTAATCCTTGAAAGTTGGAAGTAATGAATAGTTAATAAACAGTGAAACAGTGGCAGAAGATATAACTATATAATAATGAATGGGAAATGCTTGATTAATCCACATGAGATAGAAAATAATTTTGATTTGAATATTCTACTGGGTTACACATAACGAGCTTTGACCGTTGAAAGACACATAGAGAAATGTGGATGATAGGGTCTAAAAAAGCTGGTAAAGATTGACATGTGAAGTGTAAGAAGTAACAAGTAATGAGTGGTGGGAGGTTATACCTAAGATGGAAACACACATTCCTGCTCTCTGACTCACATAAAAGTTCAACACACACATTATTTCTTCCCCTGTAAATTATAAGAATAAGAACATTTACAGCAATTTTTCTTGCAAGTAACCACTCAAATTTCTTAATGAGAGTGTTAATAATAATCTAGTTGTTTGTTCCTTTGTTTAATTTGTTGGGCAGTGTTGTTCGCCTTTCAAACCGTTTTCTATCTGGAATTGGATGACGTCGTCTCTTTCAAAATATAATACTTTTTTATTATAAGAACAAGTTGTTTATATGAAGCTTCCTACTTAAATTTAAATTGAAGTGACTCTCCTTGTTTAAAATTTAAATTTTTCAATATTCATTACGTGAGGATTCAAGTTTTAGTTGTCATTTATTATAGTTATACATTTAATTTTATTCTATTAATTGATTTAGTGTACTGGTAATGAATTTAAAAATGATATAGAATGAGTTGAATAGTTAAATTTGACTTAAACTTAGACTTGAGTTGAACTCAAAAGAGATTAAGTATAACATATGAGACATGCATTTAGTAAGTAAAAACATATAAACATCACCTTTCTCCTAGCTTCCTCCAAAATCTCATCATTATCTTTCTATTATTCTCTTTAGCTTATATATTTATGCTTGATGTATCTCTTCCATTACTCACCTTCCTCAAAATAATATATATTTAAGTCAATGTACATTTAAGCCTTGAGTTACTAGAAACAAAATTTTAATATCAATTTTTCTAACAAGTTAGAGATTTCTTGGTGCGGTCATTTCCATCGGATAAATTCCCTTGAATTCTTTTATCAGTCATTTAAGCTTAAAATTTGTAACACCTCAAATCTATTTTAAATAATTCAATATGTGTTTTAACTTGACCTCTTAGCCATTCTAGTTAGAGCATATACTGTGGTAAATAGTTTCCTAAAGTGAAACAAATAAACTTTTTTAGTTTTATTTTAAAAAGTATTTATTTTAGTTTTTAATTAGGTTAAATTACAGTTGGTCCCCAATTGATTTAACCTTTTAAAATATGTCTTCAAGTTAAATAATAATCATAATACTTAGGTTAGACAAAAAATAAAGTAGGTCCTTACTGTTAGTTTGTGACAACATGAATTTACTATAAAATTATAATGTATGGTGATTTCAGAAACTCCATAGACAAATAAAAAAAAAATACATTGTCAGTTACTTAGTTAAAAAAATTAGTTTATGAACTTACAAAATTTCAAATAATTTCAGGATCAATTAAGTAATTTAATTAAAATTTTAATCTCTTCACAATTAAGATATAGAAAAGTGGATACACGGAAATAGAGCTTTGATTTTTTAGAAAATAATTTTGTATAAAATTTACTTTAAAATTAAAATTTACATAAATTTTGTTGTACTGTTTAAAAACTTACATAAAAAAACTAAACGTTTTCTTAGAGGATAATTTATATATATATACACACACACACTAATTTTAACTTTTATTTTTCTTCTTATTTATTATTTTAAAAGTACTTATACTAGATATCGTAAAACAAATTCTAACTTCATTGCACCAAAGTATTTTTAAGTGTTATTTTTAACGAGTATTCTTAAAAGCTTTTTCTCTAGTGAAATTCTTTTGAAAAAATATATATCTCCTATCTCTTTCGATCTACAAATTTTAGTTTATTAAATTATAACTTAATTTTAAGATTTTGAAAATATCAAACAGCAGTATTATACGATAATACGGTATTTATGAAATCATGTTATAGCATTTCTTTTTGTAAAGAAATCAAACAACAGTTTATGATTCCCTCTTCTATATATTCTATGATCTTAGTTAATGATAAAAGAGTTTTTTCAAACTTCAAATTCAAGGCCATTTAGCATGTAGTCTTACCCCCAACAGTGAATCGATCTCATCACTAGTTCCAAGATACTGAATTTTTTATTCTTACTCATCAGTGAGGATCACAATCCAAGTCTAGATCATTACCAACTACTGATCAAACGAAAACAGGAGACATACAAGTTCAACGCTCTCACATAATCTAAAATAACATAGATAAGTCTTCCATGAAACTCCTCAAGGTCGCATCACATCACAAGATTTGAGAGCACGAGAAGCAAACTTTTATTTGCATAGATTCTTATTATGTCTGCTGTCATGCCTCGGTAAAAGTATCTACTTAACTTGCATCATCCTTTGCTAGCGGCACAGAGTTTGCCTGCAAAAAAGGTAGTAGAGCACAAAATCAATGCTATAAGTAAGAAGTCACATGGCAAACCTCTTCATAAGAACTAATAATGCATTTAAGAAAAACGCCACACACTATTATTGACTGCAATTTAGTGAAAAGTTACAATATTTGGTTATAATTTTGCAGCTTTCAATAAATTCAAGCTAACAATAGGTAGTATGTCTGTGAAAAAAAAAAAAGGTAACTATAAATCACTATGATCCTACCAATCTCCACATGAAATGTAACTATGTGTTAATAACTCAGTTGTAATTTGAAAATTTTGATTTAGTCGTGAAAAGACAGTTGGGACATTAAACGTGTGGTGGGCAGAAACATGTAATCTCGTAATCCTGCATGAACAAATGCCATGTGACTCACCAAATCGCGGAACTTGAGGATATAGAACATCTCAAGATATCGTCGAGTTTCACGCCTCTCTAATTTGGAAACGTATTTCCAGAAACTGTAAACTCCCGCCAAAGTCATGAGCCTTTCGGAATAAATCTTCCACGTGTACCTGTTCATTTTAGCTGAGCTTAGCATTTGTCACAAGAAAGGCAATAAATTTTAGCAAAAATTACCTACCTTTCATAAATTCTTTGAAGACCACCATCAGATATTTTCTTCCAATGGCTGGGGTCCTTCTTGCAGGTCTGGAAGAATTCAACCAATAGCTCTGAAGCTTGATCAGGGTGATAAGGATCAATGTGAAATCCTGATATACCATGCTCAATGATCTCAGCAGGACCACCATTGCAAGTAGCAAATGTGGGGAGTCCACAGGTCATGGCCTCCACAACTGTAAGCCCAAAAGCTTCATAGAAAGCAGGCTGAAGCAATGGAGGAGTAGTTACAAAGAAAGCCTGAGAGACTAAATCAAATAGGAAAGAGATATCAGTGTAATTATAATACCTGAACGAAAGCACCTTGTGTGTCTGCTATGTAGCGATACAGCTCCCCGTTACGTGCTCTATTTGTTTGGGCAGCAATCCAACGAAAATCACCATTTAATTTGTACTCTTCCATGAGACTATGCATCTTCTCAATTTCTGCAATTTCTTCTCTGTCGCTGGACTTCTTTACATCAATGTAACCAGCTACTACAACAAGGTTGACCAGTTCCCTCAATTTGCTGTTCTTAGCAAAACATTCAACCAATCCTGTTATGTTCTTCACTCTGTCTAGCCTTGCCATGGAGAAAATTATGGGCTTTGACTTGTCATTCAGTGATCCACTGTCACATAGAGATAAACCCATTAGCCGTGGCATGCACATAACGCCAAAACACATCTTAACAGTTCTTACAAACAGCTTAAGTATTATATTCCTTATTAGGAATAAGTGTGTGGAGGTCTGAGTGGGTTTTCAAACAAGGGATCAGTACCGAAGGACAAGTTATGACTTGAAAGTGGAAGCTGATGGACAATACTTAAGATTTTGCATGATGCATAACAGACAACTAAGTCAACTTTCATTTATGTTGATCCTTTAGAGCATGGATGGTAAATGCAGAACTATTAAATTAATCATAAGATCAACTACACATGGAGATACGGATTGGTGTAAAAGTTTTGCAGCTGAAATAGACTCACATGTATTCATCAGTCTGTGCTGGATCATACAATAGCTTTTCAATTGAACCATGTAGGGATGTAAGCCTGTTCTGCTTTTCAGAGTAGGGGAAATATATTGACATGTCTGCTCCAGGAGAAACAATATTGAACTTGGGATCAAAAACATCAATGCCATGGACAACCCTATACAGCCCAGGAAGAGTAAAACCAGTGTGGCTCTCATACTGTCCAACGGTATTCTTCCTGAAATATAAGTGAAAGAAAATGAAATGAGTAGCATTAGCATACTGAAAACCAAAACATATATAAAGATTACTACGAAAAAACTTCAAATCTAAGTTAGCACCAAGCATGGATATCTGAGATGCCCAGTGAGATGCTTAAGCAAAATAGTAACTAGCCCACACGCCTGTCATAGAGGTTTCCAAGACAAAAGAAATGACTAGGTATATGATATAACTGAGAGCACTTTTGTAAGCCATAACTATTTATGTTATACCAAAACGAAGAATAAATTTCATGGTACAGTCATAGGTAATGAGCCAGGAGTAAACTCACAAGAGATCATGATAGTACCCTCCAACAGAAAATCTTACGACAATGGGTTTATATGTGTATTTTTCCTTATGTGTTGTTTATCTTGCTCGTTTTCACCAAGTGTGAGACTCTAAATTCACACTTAGATTCTTAGCATAACTCATAACATTAATAAGACATGTAATAAAGGGGAGAAAGGTGTAAAGCGATATCAAGAATTATCATTGTAACAATAGTAAGGTAAACATGCATAGTGAAAAATATACTTACGTTCCTGCAATCTCTTGGTAAGTACTGGTAATGATAAAATCAGCATTATTCATGGCTATTAGATCAGCAGTGAACTGGCATGAAAAGTGATATTTATCATCAAATTTCTTCCAATATATATCTGAATCCGGATATTTTGTCTTCTCGAGTGCATGCGCGATGGTGCACTACACATGTGAACATTCAAATCAATTTAAGGTGGATTGTCGGCAGTAGATAACATGAGCTTTCACATTTCCAAAGGCAAAGTAAAGATAAGAAAGAAGAGGGACAAGAACCTGCGTAACTCCCATTTTATAAGCCAATAAAGATGCAACAAGATTCCCATCACTGTAGTTTCCAATGATGAAGTCAGGATAACCTTGTAACTCAGCAGCAATTTCACTGGCAACATCCTGTTGACATACTCATCATCAATATTAAATGGAAATGATAGCACAAGCAGTATACGTTCTGAGTTACTCGACTCTTTAACAAATCTAAATTAAGCTAAGAAATTGTTTAAATCCTAATAATGATTCACGGTCAAGTGAACAATTCAAGCTATATATGTTTATAGTCTGTTACCTCTGAATAAGTCTCTAGATAAGGCCACACATCAAACCTTGAAATCCATTTTTTGAGAGTTCCTTTCTCTGATCTGAATGGAACTCGCAAAATATGAGTGTGGTCAGTACCACTGACTCTTTCAAGTCGTTGGTTGCAAGTTGTCCCCTTTGCATCAGGTATTAGCCTGGTAACCTTCAGAACAACAGAGAATTTAACTTGATTTGAACTCAAAAAACAATCAAATACAATAGCCTTATCAATATCAAAAGCAAGATCGAAAAAGTTACACTTACAATTAGAATTCTAGGAGTGAAATCCAGTCCTTGTTTCTTAATCCGAAGGAGCATCTCATTCTCAAGGGCACGCACTTGATCTAATATGTAAACAACCTGCATATAAAACCTTCCATGTAAGATAAAAGGATGGAAACAACTAAGGGAAACGAAAACAGGGGGCACTGAAACAACATATGCGTATCCAACTCAACTATTCTTTTCAGTATATGGAAAATGAGATACCTGCCCACCAGTGTCAGGCAAACCCAAGACATTGGCTTGTCCGAAGAAGCCATGAGGAGATAATATAACAACATTGAATACCATTGGCACTCTGCCAAGAAAAGTCTCTAGTGTGGAAGGATCAGGAGCCTGAAGAATATCCAGTAGCAGATGCATCGTTTCCAATACCCTTTCAGCAGTATCACCCCAACCTCTCTCAAAACCCATTCCTTGTAACCTACATTCAATCAAAGGAAAAAAAAATTAAACTAAAAATGTCCTACAAAATTCTCACAGCACTCTATTGCAAAGTGAATACACGTAAACCCGTTATCACATATAAGCTTACACATATTCAAACTCTGAATAGGGTGTATCACGTGGAATCTTAGAAAGATATTCCTCAGTCTTGGCCAGAGCAGCCTGAAGTTTGGAAATGTTCTGTATTCTGTCATTTAACATCAGAGCCTGTAACAAGGACAACAAGGGAGAGAAATTTTCACAATTACTGATTCCTCGTACTAAAACAAAAAATATATAAATAAGACATTGAGTACTTTTGAAAAGTACTCACTAAGAGAATATATATCACTAAGAGAAGTGCATAAGTTTCACTTTTGAAACAAGTTCATAACATAACAGAACACACTTACATGGCCCTTATATTTGTGAGCTCGGAGGAAATCAAGCAAGGGGTCCAAGGAATCTTTGTTGCGGAACATAATTGATGAAAGGTGACGATTGAGAAATTGGACACCATTGCCAATGGATGATGAACGGGATGGACGAGGAAATGAGGCATTAAATGGCTCAAAATCAAGTTCCAGTACAAAATTGTCATTGCTCCTAATGCACAATAAACAGAAACAGTCACCAATTTCAGAAACAGTCCAAGGTCAGAGTTTATTTCTTCAATGAAAGCTAAGCAGCATTTCTTACTTTCCATCCACAAGTTCTTCCTTAAAGCTGAGATATTCAGCAACGCTTAATTGCTCCACACTGAGTTCAGAGACATTAACACGGACATATTCCCAAACACCAGGTCTTGGACGAACTCCTATTGCCACAAAAGGAGGCAAAACTATGGCTTCCTGTCACAAAAATAATGCTACACCTTTTAATTCCATATCTTAAATCTTCCAATGTCATTGCCAAGTAACTTCTCCGAATATGACAGTTTCAATAACTGACAGTACCAACAATAGTACTGTGCGACAATGACAATAAAATGCTTTGTTTTGAAAAAAATTAAATAAAATATATATAATGGAAATGTGCAATATTAAGCCCTTATTGTTTGGGATATAAATCAAGGTCCCAGAGGCTTTGTATTTATTTTTTTAATACATACAAAAGCTGTTCATGAGAGATTATCACATAAGCTTTTAAATAAGGTTAAAGTTGGGTGAAATTTTTCATCACACAAATACTAACTTATTCAATTATTTAAAAAAATATATATTTATTATCAGGCCATCTAAATCTCCCTAATTAAACTGGATAAGCTTTTTTTAGTGGGACCTGAATGAAATTTTATCAAATCTTAACAAAACACTAAAAAAATCATAAATCTTTAAAATAGTATTTGATCTAAATTATGATAGAACAAATTACCTGTGCAGCTCTGACAATTTCACCGAAGGGACCATTTTTAAGGTCCAACTTTGCTTGATCGTCGCCAGGAATGTTGTCAAGTTCATCAATTAAGTTATGAGGTTGCAAAATCCCTTTCCCCTGAGCCACATACCTTAAAAAAAAAAAAACATGCAAACAAGCATGAGACATATACTAAGACAGATGTATCAAACACATAAAGAAAAAAATGTTAATTAATTAAAAAAAAAAAAGTGGAACTGATAAACAAAGAACCTGGAGAGAAGAGAAATGAGTTCGTTACGATGAGCTGAGAGAGTGTCTTCAACTCGGTCTCTGATACTGGGAAGCCGACCAAGCTTTGGTTTTGTGGGTGGTTGGGTAGACATGCCGAACACTGTTGTTATGTGTATATGTTCTTTAAGTTGTTCTACTTAACCATAAAACTGATTCAGATTGGATTTGGAGTTTTCAATTGTAAGTAGAAAAAACATGAGTTAAGGAAGAAAATTCTGAGGGGGCTGTGTTGTCGATCATCAGAGCCGAGTTCATTTATACAGTGAAGAGAGAAGCAAGGAGAAAGGTATACGTGTCAATCCTTCACTATTTTCCTCAATGATGTCGTTGAATAAGTATATTTATACTTCTATTACTTAAATAAACTGAATTTTGTGTAATTGGATTAATAATTACTTTTTGTTTTTATTTTAAAGAGATAGTCTAACTTGTTTTTTTAAGTTAAAATTACTATAAACTTAAAACTCAAATTAAGAGTTCTAAAAAATAGAGGAGAAATTATTTTATATTTTTAAGGCGCAGGTTCCTTAAAAAAAATAAAACCTAGTGTAAGTTTTTTAAGTTTTTGTCTTGTCTTGTTTTAAGTTTTTTAATTAATTAAAAAAAACTGTTTTTACCTTTTTTTCAAACAAAAATTAATTCCTTAATTTTTCTCAAACAATTGATGTAATAAAATTTATAGAATAATGTAAATAGAAACATGTATTTTATATAGCTTAACAACTAGTAAAATAATATTCCGTAAACACACTTAAACAGCTTGAGTGTTTGTGTTTTAAGGGTATATGGTTTCTTTTTTTCTCTTGTTCAACATTATTTTTCACAGTTTTTTAAAGTGATAAAATAAAATTTTAATAAAAGGTTACTGACAATTTGTTTTTATATTTTATAATGATAATTTAAAAATGCTTTTAATTGATTAAAACTGGAACATTTTACTTTAAAATGATCATTACATGTCAATTAATATTAAAATTGTACTCTAAAGATAATGTATATCATATTAGAAATCAATATCATTATTATCTTAACCTTATACCATTTGATTAGAAGATAATATTACGCTAAAATATGGATTTAATCATTTCTTTTTGACAAGCTAAAATCTTAACACATTTTTTCGTTTTCGGAAGTGAACATAGTTTGATAGCAAGTTAAATAATAGTTATTAGAATAAATTTTTATATAAATTTAAGTCAATATTATAAAAAAAATTATTTTAGAATATAATTAATGTTATGTCCATACTCTTTAAAAAAATTACTTAGATACTAATTTTAACTATCAAATAAAATGATTCCTATTAAAATAATTACTAAATTAGATTTTTATTATTAAATAATTATAAAATAAAAATAATAATTAAATTTAATAAATAATTAAGTCAAAGATAATTAATATCTAATATTAATTACTAAAATTTTAATCACTTATATTATTAAATTTTAAATTAATCTTAACTTAATTTTTTATTAAAAACCGATAAATATGTAGAATATACTAGGTGTACACATTGTAAAAAATCTTAAAAATAAGAAAAAAATTATAAAAAAATAAATAATAAAAAAACGATGCATAAAAAAGGTTTCAATTAGAATAATACATTGATCTTCTAGATGAACCATCACACTATTAAAAATGGTATACGGTCACTTCTTAAAATTACAATTTAATCCTCAAAAGTATTTTAATTATTTAGTAAATAAATAATTACTGAATTAATTCAAATAAAACTTAATTTAAATTTATAATATATAATAACCTCACTTCTAATGTCAAATTTATTCAAATAAAAATGAATGTGACTTTAAATTCAAATTAACTTGATCCGATTAAATATATTTAGATTTCAAATCCAATCTATTGGATACATAGTTATCCACCCCTAATCAGTTGAAAAATGTCTTTTCTTTTTTACAATTCAAACTAAATCACTTATAATCCTTAAAAAACATACACTTAACATATATAACAAATTATTTTTTATATAATTGAGTATAACTGCTGATAATATATATATATATATATATATATATATATATATATATATATATATATATATAATTGAGTAAAACGGTATTTAATTTTGAGTTTAACTACTGATGAGTCAACGTTTGCTTAATGTGTAATCTTAATTTTTATGAAAAATTATGTCTAAAACTATAAACACGCGTATAATAAATTGTAAAAATTTGTTAATAAGGTATTTTTCAAACAGTGTATTGGTAATTGAAATTTTATACTTTCTCTAAAACAAATTTCTCGAAATATTTTGTCTAATTAAGGGAGTTCGTGTTAATTAATGTTATAGGAAAACGAAAATTCTCTTGGAACAGAGACAGATACCCATTAGGTCATCAACCTACTCCAAAGACATTCATGAATCTATCTATTCACTATAAGTTCTTTAACCATATCTTTTGTGTTAGCATCATGAATAATCCAATAAACAATTTCAAAAGTAAAAATAAATGGCCACCACCACCACATCTTATCCTAAACTTTTTCAAAATAATAAAACCTTGTGCTTGTGCCTTTAATGCACTGATTAATGATTGCAAAGGAAGAGACTGATTTGGTAGTGGCTGGCACCAAAAAAACTCACTGGGTTTCGCTTTCTTTGTCCAATATTATATTGAACTCAGCACTGTTACTATTTACTTTGATGTGCTAGTTCCTGGTATATGCACCATGATCTTGTGCTAGTGTCTGGTATATGCACCATGATCTTATCCATTCAGAATATGCCCATGGTTATATTCTGTCATATCACCTTCGATATTCTGTGTGCCATAATTGAACTACCTACTCTGTTTTTGAGATAAAACAACACACTTATGCTCTGGGATTTGACTAAAGGGCATTTTTTTTTTTATTTTAACTTGGACCTTTTTTTGACGTAAAGGAACTTAGACTATTTTATTTGGACAAACATTTTAAAACAATACGTGGCCGAGACAAAATTTGGATTGTATTTTTTATGATATCTCATATAAAAAAATGATGAATCGCTTTGAAATTTTCATTTCCACCTTCTATGATAACATTTTTCGGTGAAACTTTAGTTAAGATAATAATATAAATTGTTTTGGTGAATGTAAGTAATTAAATTACATTCTCTTACCTTAAAAACATGTTTTACACTATATGTTCCTAGTAGGATATGAGTTATGTGGGTGGGGTTGAAAACTTGTTATTTTGAGACATTTGTCTACTTGGATGGTCTTGTTATATTGAGGTACTTGTACAAAGGATCATGAGGATCAAGTGTGTAAGCAAAGGATAAAAGAATATTAGTTTTACCTGTGAAAAATACTTCTCTATTTATAAAAATAATAATAAATTTTTATTGTATTGGACCTGCCTAGAATTCATTAAGAATTAAGATACATGATTAATAACTTTTTTAAGAATAATAATATTTATTAGTTTGGTTAATCTTAACTTTAGTGAGTACGTCTTTAAGTTTTCGTATAGTCACTGATTCCACTCTTATTGATTTTCATGGGTGAAAAACTTCTTAGACTATATATTATTTCTATTTTGTCTATTAGGCAAGAAGCTTCATTGGATAGGGTTGAGAAATAAAAACCATTACACTCTTACACTTTCTATCAACATCTTATAAACATTTATTAAAAGACTGATAGACCTAAATTTCTCAGGTTTTGACTCTATGTTCATTGTTTACTCCATAAGTCATTTATAAATGAGCCATTAATGAGACCCACCACATCCCAATGACTGTTATAGAAAATAAGTTAAAAGTAACAATTTATTATAACCGATATTATAAAATTTGATTCACATCAATCTGTTCCAGTCTAAATTGCTAGTTAGATAATTTATAATAATTTATACTTTTTTTTAGTAAAAACAAAATGATTTCTATTTATACTTTATTTCTTTTTATTTCACTCCAATTCATTTCATTTAGATAAATTTTTTTTACTCTATCTCTCTTCTTTCTTTTTTTTCTTCCCTTCTCTCTTTTTTTTTTTTATGTTCAAACAAAATATAAAAGAAAACAAAAGAATACATTCACACATGTAATTAATTTTGGTCCATATGTTACAAACCTTATCCTTATTGGTCCTTTTATTATTATGTCTTTCTTCTTCTTTTCTTTTTTCCTAAAATGGTAGTTTCTGAGCAAATGTTCAGCAAGTAAATGTTTTAATAAGGCATATGCATATTCCTCATTTATGCCCTCCTTTGCCTGAAAATTAGTAAAGTCAATTTATATTTGCCTACACCAAGCTCATCTCTTGCACAAGACACGACACCACACTAAATAACACCAAACACTATGATCACACAAAAATAAGGACATGTGTCTCTTTCTTTCTTCAATAGTTATGAGGTTATGATACAGTTCCTGAACTTTCCAGATGGGACCAGCTTGGTTTGTGCAAATATAATTTCTATAATTTATCTCATACTAACCACTAATTTATGAACGTTATTGATATTATGGCCACCTAGCATACTAAACTAGTCATAGGTGTCATCATCCACATTATAGTGACTTTTTTCTTTTCAAAGGAGTGACTTATCAATTTTATACTGCACTTAAATAATTTGATCTTAAAACTCTTTATTGAAGAAATTGTTTACATATAATTGTATGTGCCCCTATTTAATAATTCATTTTGTATGAAGGTTCCATACCACTGTTACCATTAAAATTGACATGGTGTATTATTTTAGTAGAACTTTCTGAACAACCTTGGCTGTCTAAGTTAATTGAGTTGACAGTTAGCAGAACTGGAATGAATGATGGATAGCAAACTAATGTTTGATTGATTAAATTATATGTTGGTATAAAATTGTATAATTAGATTTTTTTTAATTTAATTCTAATTTATAGACTTCTGTTATTGTAGTAGTGCGCTGCAAAAGTTAAGGGCCGGATAAAAAGATTATAAAAAATAGTTTAAAATATAAGGTAATAAAATATTGTAAAATACAAAAATGTATTTTAAGTATTATTTTTTTTAAAATAATATGAAAATACAATCCACTATCCATAACTTTTTTTAACATCTACGTTACATAACGATAAAAGGCTAAAATTATTTTAATATATATGTATATAATATATTTAAATTTGTTTATTAATATTATAATTAAAATAATAAATAAATTTTGATATTTTGTAAAAATATTTAATTTAAATTATTGCATATTTTATTAATTATCTCGTAACAGTATACCAAATCACAATCAAATAATAATAGTGTTAGAATTTTCATAAAATAAAAAAATATTACGTCTTGACTAAGAATCTGATCCAACAATTGATAATTTACAATAGAAAGATAAACGTTTCATCTAACATATTATTTTAAATATAATTTTCTATTAATATTTTATAATAAAATTTTAACTTAAAATTTATTTATTTTTTATCAATATTTATAAATAGTAAACCATTTTTTAGTTTTATTATATCAATCATATAAATTAAATAAATCTTAAATTTTTCACTCAATTTCAATCCAGACAACTTCACTGTATACTTTGATTTTCCTCTTTCTTTTCAATTCCACCTCACATATCCAAACAAAGTTTGATGTAAAATAGCTTTTCATATGTTAATCCAGATACATAGTTTTTCATGTGAATAATAATAAAGTTATTTATATAAAATAACACTGTTTTTTTTTATTGTAGTCTCTTCTAATAGAATAGGTGTGGGAATTACAGATTTCACTATTTCCTTTATATACATTTCTTCAGTCATTGCTCCTCTTCCGTTATTCTTTTAAGTAAAGATGGGCTAAATTTGATTTGGAAACAAATTATAATTGAAGTTTCACCTACTTATTTCATTGGTTTTCATTACAAAATTCAACTTGATTTGTTCAAAAAAATATAATACCTTAACTTTGACTTATTTATAATTTAATTAATTTTGATTCTGTAAAAGTCTACTTTTCAATTTTATCACTATAACAGTTTAGAATTATTTTAACCCTAATTTACTAGAAAAGATATACATAAACACAAAAAGTATATATGCTTTTACAACAAAGAGCAAAGATAATTGCGATATATTTATATATTATGGTATATATACTATATAATTCTTATTATTTTTCTTTCATAAAACAAATATCATATATATATATATATATATATATATATATATATATATATATATATATATATAATTATATGAAAATTAAAACACTGATATCAAAAAACGATGTCACTATGTATTTTTTTAGTGATATTTTATTTTATTTTACAGAAATATTTTAGTGACATTATGTATTGAATTTTCACCTGTTTATTTAATTGACTTTAACTTTAAGTTCGAGCTTGATTTTTTAAAAAATATATTATACTTAAGTTTGAGTTATTCATTTCATTAATAATTTAATTAATTTTTATTTATAAAAAGTGAATTATTTTTTAAATTTATAAAAAATTAAATTATTTTAATACTAATATACAAACTAAAAAATATAAATTATCTTTTCTTCTTAATTCGTAAATATAACTTAATATTAATTAAAAATCTGAACTTTGAAATGCATATGCTATTGTTTTAATAAAACATTAATGAGTCTCGAGCATTACTTGCATATTTTTTCCTCTAAACAATTGGGCATGTCAAATTTTGAATTAAACGCATTTTAAGTATCACAAAGTTTAGGTTCTTGCACAATATTTTATAAATAAAAAGTATATTTTTTATCAACTTTGTTTTTTCTCTAGTTTTATAAAATGTTTTTATCTTCCTGTAGTTTCAATTTTTGTATTGGTCAAGACCATTTGTGTGCAATGCAAATCAACATTTATACCCAAACCAGGAATAAAAAACAAATATTCAAATGTGTTTGCACAAGCTCCTGAAGGAGTTACTCTTGATAAATAATAACCTTTTAATAAAAAATTAATTCAACAAACTTTTAAAAAAAAAATATTTTGTCTAAAATAAACTAAACTAAATACCAGTGTCAGTTATAATATATATATATATATAAATATATATATATATATATATATATATATATATATATATATATATTATTTATGACAAAAATTGGGTCAAAAATGAGTTGCTTCTAGTTTCAAAAGGTGGTTCGGGTTCTTTATTTTTGGGCAAATTCTTCCTGCACCTCCTTGATTTCTTCCTGCACCTCTACAGATAAAGTAACAATACTATTGCTACACTCATTTTCATCTTCTTGAATATATTGGATTATATAATATAATTTAAAAAAAAATGAGAATACATGAGAAGAGAAAAAAAAACATGAAGGTGGAACTTCTAGATACCGTTACAGATAAGTGGAATTTTTTCTATTCTTAAACCTTATTTCGTTAAACCTACCTTATTTCGTAATGATTTTTATTTTTTCATTAAAATATCTATATTGCAAACAAACGTTTTTATGGGTTAAGATTGGAAAAAAAAGCATAATATTATATAATTAATATATTTACACTTTTTAATAATGCTTATATTGTGTATTTTGAATTGCAGTAATTTTTTTTGTTTTACATGTGGCCCATATTAATACTGATATTTAGAACACTTTGATGTGTTTTGTGTAAAATTATACCAACACTGATATGATAATTTGTAGAAAATAAGTTTAATTAAACATGAATAAATACAAAATATATAATAAGAAAAAACTAAAGATAAAGTGAAATCAAACAAAAAGTAATTGGTAAAGTCCTCTACGGTCTCATCTTCCAATCATGAGGAAGGTTATTAAACAAATATTTGAATTATATTCAGGTTTGAGTTGTATAAAAAAAATTAAGTATTTTAAAAAAATAAATTATTATATTATTTTAATACGTAAAAATTGAATTTCTTCTCAACAAAATCAATTAAAATAACTGGATTATAACTTATAAAAATTAAAAAATATAATTTAAAATAAATTGTTTATTTGCAGTAATTCAAACATTGCAAATCTAAACATACACAAAATTTGTAACGAGAGAAACATACAAAATACTCTCATGTGTTCCTCACTAACTTAATTTTATTATATCATCCTTTACGACGAGAGTTACATGACCAGTTTTTCAAATTATTTTTCTTTAAGAATTTATTAATGGAGATATATTCTAATTTTCGTGCCACAACATGGAAGAATCCTCGTCCAGAACATAATAAAAACATGTATAAATATGATTTTTCAAATTAATAGAATAAAGACCATAAAATAGTTAACTAACCAATGACCTTGAATTTATTCAACCAAGTAAAACTGGAATTCATAAGATTAAAAGAAAAACTAATAGGCGTAAGTCTTGAAAGAGAAATAAACTTTTTATTAAAACTAATAAGAGTATTTTATTTTATAAACATAAATTAAAACTATTACTTAAAATTACATTCCATGGACACATGCCAACTCATCTTATTCCTTAAATGTATACATTGTTTACTTTTTATTAATCTTCTTAAGTTTTGCATACTTATAAGGTATTACAATCATAGATTATAGAATCAAAATCAATTCACCATCTAATCGACAATACTAGCCATATTATAATCAGCACAGGCAAAATCAAATATAATACTTTTCTTTTCTAGCTAATTTTTAAACTTTAGAAAACATTATTTGTGTGTGTTTTTCTTTCTTTTTCTTTCTTTTACAAAAGAAACATTTGGAATCCTTCTTTATAATTAACCATATAATATTTATTTCCTTTTTTATTAACTTGATTTTCCTTATTCTTTATAAAAATAATAAAGTTCACCTTATCCTCTTCCCTTAATAGTCTTTCTTCTTTTTGAACACACAATCATCAATAATGTATTAATAGATAATTTATCCTTATATATATGATAAAAAAAATTGAAAGAATGTATTTATGAGTTAAAATGACCAATTAGCTTCAACAATTTCCTAATCTACTTCCTGCTTTAATCTCCATACATTTCTCAGCTATCTTTGCCGGTTCAGAAGGTCTTGTTGTCTGTTGAGTTCTCCAAATGCTTATAATCCCAGGAGGGGGTCCTGCATGCACTCTAACACTTAAGTCAGATAGTAAGGGTCCGAGTAATACAAGGTGAGTAAGATAAGATTGATAATACCTTATTTTGTAGGATTATTTTTTTCTTTTATAGGATTTTGGATGGGCCTTTTAAGTGAATGGATTTGAAGCCCAACTTATTAGTATATTATATGAACTACTGTACATAATGTTCCGGTTGATAGTTGTCATGTGGTAATCTTGTTAGTGTCACATGTTTAATGATTATTGTTGGGTAAGGTGTACTGAACTTATGAGAATGTGTCAGAAAGTACTTAGTCAGCGACACATACACTCCATTTTCATTATTACCTATATCTGTTTAGTCTGTCATCACATAGAAATTATGCATTTATTGGAGTGATCGGCCTACTTATAATACATATAATATACTTAAAAATAAATAAATATAATAACCTTTAAGACCTTATACCATATGTCTCTGAATATGATATAATTATACACTCCTTTAATCTTAACGAGTTCAAACATTAAGAGTGTCAGACAAAAATTTTTAGATGTTATAAAAATTTTGGTAAATCCTTAACATAGTGATTGCGGGTGACAAAATCATAAATTTCATCTTAAACTTTGTTCTTTATCAATCTTCAAACATTAGTATCTTTCCTACTTTTTTAAATATCAATCCGTATAATTCTGGTAACAACTTAACATAGTGATTGCGGGTGACAAAATCATAAATTTCATCTTAAACTTTGTTCTTTATCAATCTTCAAACATTAGTATCTTTCCTACTTTTTTAAATATCAATCCGTATAATTCTGGTAACAACTTCATATTTTTTTTTATCTTGTTGGTGGCATAACCAATATCTATCAAATTCAAATGAAAAAAATAATTTCCTTTCAAAATATTACTTGATATATTTTATATTTGTTAGAACTGAGAATCTAAATGCTCAACATTATTATAAATACATTTTATTACATTTTGCACTATTAATTACCATTAATGTTTCATATATAGTTATAAAATTTAATATATAATATTATTTAGTTAAAGATCTTATAACTATTCTCTAATTTATTAAAATTATATTCACCATTTAACATTAAAATATTTAAAGAGCTAAATGTTTATATTAAGATTTTTCATAATGCAACAAGTACATAATAATGCGTAAATATAATTCTCATGCACAAAATAACACTATCATACATACAAATAATAAATAATAACACATGCATAAATTATTTAATAAATAGTAAGCTTAAAAGGTCTAAATTGAATGTAGAGTATTTAGTGTTTCATCTTTAAAGGAAGAAAATAAAAATACAAAACTCATGCATTTCAAATAATAAAGTAGTAAATCTCAGGTAGTTTTCTTCCTGTTGCAATTGGCATTTCCAAAATCCAGATCAAATCTCACTCACATCGAAAGCACAAAGAACCAAATCACACAAAAGAGAGAAAAACATTTTGAATCTCAATGTTTGAATTAAGGACAAACAATAAAAAATATACCAAATCCAAAAGCTGTAGCATATACGAAATAGGAAGGCAGAGGCATTTAACGGCTCTGATGCCAAATATTAATAAGTTATATGCCAAAGTAAGATTTATGAGCAACAAATCTTCAACTATTGTCTTTGCTGTGACTACTTTAATTCATATTTAACTTTGTGAAGCAGCAGTTTCAACATTTCAACGGTGTGATGGTGTTATACGGTGAAGAAGAAAGCAAATGTAGCAACTCCAAAGACAGAACATATATGATATCCGGGTAGATTTAATATTGTCTCATATGACTTAAAAAATTGAGATAAAAAATAATTTTTATATATTTTTATTCCTTAATCCACCAAGACCTTTATTAATGATATATAATTATCATAATGTAGCTGATAAGAGTGTACTACATTCAATAAAGACATCTACTTGTTTTGAGAAAAAAAAAACAATAAAATAATACTCTTGATACCTCTGATAATTATTTCTTTTTATTTCTCTTTATTGCTTGATTTACTTTGTAAGTGAAGATAATATGTGCTTTTGACATTAGACAAATCCTTATGCATCTCATGTTTTCTTTATGGAAAAATAAAAAATTTGGAGACTTATTATATTATATGTATGGTTCATCTTGAAATTTTAAATTCTATTAAATATAGTCAAATACATTGCGAGTCAATGCATTTAAGTATTGTTAATTTTAAAGTTCAGAATTTTATTATATTTTGTTTTTAAAAAGTATTTTAAAAATTTAATAAAAGAGATTAAGAAATGTATTTAAATTAACTTTAACTCTAATTCTTAAATTATATAAGAGTATAAATAATATATTCAAATATTATTCGATCTAAAATAAAACAAGATAAAAACAAAAACGTAAAATATGTTTAACAACCTTAAGATCTAACGTGATGACATCAATGCAAATTTAATCTTTAGCAAAGAGTTCGAATGTGATCTAGAACACAAAAAACGAAGCAATATAAGATGTGGAAATATTGAAAAGAGGAATGAAGATGTGTTTGAGATGATGAAAAGGATAAAGAAATGAAAATGAAAAAAAATATAGAATGAATTATTTATTTTTCTCATTATGAATAAAATAATATTTTCACCTGCATTCAAAGCATTGACTGATTTGTGACGTGAACTCCTCCGATAGTGTGTATAGAGTTTTGGAAGTAAATAATCTTAATTTTCTTAGTTTATATCAAACCTCTAAATATTTATGAATATTTTATAATAAATAATTATAATATTTTGCCTTCAATTAATATAATGTTTAATCTGTCTTGTAATATTGTTTATCTTATATAAGATTTTGAGAATTTTACTTTTGAAAAACACTTTTTGACACGATAACAAATATAATGAGTATTATTACTAATATTTTATAAGTAATGGATGCATTTGAAAAAAATAATCTTTCATATAATTTAACATCTTGAATGCATTTAATTTATTCTTTTAACACTTTTTTTTAGAATTTAATTCTAAAAATAAATCAATACCATTAACATCATGTCTTAAAAGTTTAAAGATTAATACAACAACGTTTTAGTTAATCTCTTTAAAGTTGAACTCTTTCTAATATAAAAAAAGAGAGGGATTGTGTTTGTGGGCGCTTCAGCTGCAATGACGTTATTGTGGGGGTCTAGAGTTTTCTTTGCAAAGATATTGAGGCCTATAGTTAATTATATAATATTATTGCTTCGATTTTATTTTGGTATAAGTAGTTTCATTTCTTTAGTCATAACGTCATTGCCTAACTTGCCTTTCTTTATGGCACACGGCAATACTTTGTACTTCAAAAATCAACCATGTGTCCTTCTTAGGTTGAATAAAAGTTTAATAAAATCCCATTAACCATACGAGTAATGTAAGCCATCGAAATATTAAACAATGAATTAATATGCATGTAAAATAAATAAACCATGAATTTATATGCATCTACACTACATATTCTCCTAAAATATATATTATTCAAAACCTAATACTAACATAAACTAAGTATTTAAGTTATTACTATCATGGATCAAAATAATTGTCCTGCATACTAACCAAATCCAAATAGTTGTCCGTAAGAAAACTATAAATGTTCAAAAACATTTATTTATTAATATTTATTTATAATATTATATGCTCAAATGGTTTTCGTAGACATTAAAAAAAAGTCAATTACTGAACTGAAAATTAAAAAAAAAATAAAAAAAAAATTTCAAATTCGTTATATGTTAATTTAAAAATAAATATAGTAAAAGAATAATTTTTTATGAAATTACCTCATTTATATAAAATAATGAATATATGAAATAATATATTACACACCTAAAATAATATAATTATCTTGTTTAAAACATTATTCGTTATCCCAACTATCTTAATTAATATTGCTCATTTATCTGTCAGGTTAGCACTAAATTAATTGCCAAAAAAAACACTAAAATTTATAGAAGTAAAAAATAATAATTACAAAAATTAAATTGAGATACAAGTAAATTTAGAAGATTTTTTTTTTATATTCACTTATTACATTTTGTTGAGTTCCATAAGAAAAATTGATTAAAAGTCTTTACTGGAATTTTCATTTCCATAAAAAACTAAATACGTTTAAGTAAACAAAAAAATGTTTAAGTTATAATAACATTAATCAATTTCGGTCACTTGTAAATTATATTTGTAAAAGCTCAAATATGTCTAAATCAAAATAATAATTACTAGATATCAAATTCATTTCATGAACATTAGATTTAAGCTTGTCAATGAATAGAGTTTGCTTGTTTTTATCAATTAGGAGAGTTTGGTTTAACATAAAGAGGAGTTAATAATTCCTACAATGATATATCCAAATTCATATTCAGTATTCGCCAATTCCTCAAGTAAAATTGATTTTAATCATAAATATTTTACTATTAATGCAATTAAATACTTATTAATGTTTAAACATATCTGTGTATTTAAATTTAATAATTCAAAGAAATAAAAAGGTGGTTTTATTGATATTTAATAATCATTAACTCTTTTTGTTTTTAACATCAATAAAATTAAAGTAATTTAGAGAAGGACAAAAAAGTATTAATTTATTCCCTTTTAATACCATAGAGTAATAAATGTAATAAAGAGACAGAAAAATATCTTTACGAAACGGTATTTGTGTGGCTTGTGCTAAACTCGATATCCCCGAAGCTGTGTTTGTTATCGCTCGCACTTGTTTCATCTCTTCCTTTCTTTCGTCCCTTATTTGCACAGCACAACCACTCTCACTCTCCAATTCCAAGTCCTATTCCAATTCCAATTCCCTCTCAATCCAAAACTCAATGACCCTATCTTTCGCTCGTCGCTTCCAATTCCAAACACTCTCGGGATTCAAGATTCAATGAGATTGCTCTCTTGCAATAAACCATGGCCTCTGCATCCTCCATGTCAGGTACGTTCACTAAACCTTCGTTAAAACCTCCTCCTCCCAAATCTACATGCACACGCGTCTCTTCCTTGACCTAAAAACGTAAACCACCGCTCTACCAATTTGCTTAATGCCTTCTTTCGATTCTTTATTCCCCGTGCCAATTCGAGGGATTTAGATTCTTTAATTCTACTGAATGTGCCTTTTCGCGTTTGGTTTGTAAGCTCTTGTTGTTTCTTTTGAGTGGAAGAGTTTGCGAGTGTGGTTTTCTGAGTGAAGGTGTGATGCTGCAGTTTCTTTAGAATGCGTGAACGCCTGCAAGCTTTGGAGAGGGGACGGAAGCGGAAGATTCGACTGTAGTCTTCTTTCGTGCGCGTGGAAAGCTCCGAGGGTTCTCACCGGCTTTCTTGCGAGCACTGCTCATCCTCCTCACCAGTGTTCGGACTTGTCCACCGGGCGTAATGGACGAAGGAACCAGTATAATTTTGTAAGTTTTTTATGTTTCCCTTGGCCTTTCGACGTGTGAGTGCTTTCAATTTTTTAATTGCGTTAGGGATGCTGGTTCTTGGTATGAGAATGATCGGCTGATCGTTTTCCTTCTCTTTTGACCACCCCTGCTGCATTCTGTTCACATCGAGTCGGTATGGGAAAAAAATGGATGTTTATATTACTAACTAGGTTATCTGTTAATCTTGCAAAATTGGCAGGGATGTGAAGCCTTTAGTGTAGGTGGTTCATGTCCCGAAGAACCACTTGAAATTGTAGTTTTTGAAGGATTGTCTAGATCAAACGTGTCTCAAGTTGCTCCTAGAAGATGGAAATTATGTTGTTCTTCAGCCTTCCCTCCGAACACTGCCACCGAGTTTTCCCCAAAAAGTTTGTGGGAGGTACAGTCCTCTGAATTTTACGTAATCATCTGTTGTTGATTATAGTTCTGTGAATGGGGATATCCTCTTTGCTAGTGGCTGAGTCGTACTGTCTGTGATATGATTGCCTCAGGATCTTAAACCTGCTATTTCGTACCTGTCTTCTAAAGAACTGGAGTTAGTGTACAATGCTTTTATGGTGAGTTGATTAGCTGAAGAAACAAGCTTAGCATGCTCTTTCTGGCAAAATAATATCTTCAACATAGTAGGGTTACTTAATTTATTTATTTTGTTTTGTATTTTTCTATTCCTGGTTGTTACAGTTGGCGTTTAAAGCTCATGATGGTCAGAAAAGACGCAGTGGTGAACCCTTCATAATTCACCCAGTCGAGGTTGCACGTATTCTTGGAGAACTTGTGAGTTATGAAGAAATGCTTCTACTTTTGCAAAGTCTACGAAATAAATGTGAGTAACGAATCAATGTTTTTTTATGGATCCAACCATTTGTCTAGGAACTTGATTGGGAGTCAATTGCTGCTGGATTACTTCACGATACAGTTGAGGATACAAATGTTGTTACTTTTGAGAGGATAGAGGAGGAGTTTGGTGCAACCGTGCGCCACATTGTGGAAGGAGAGACCAAGGTACTTGTTATTCTTGAATCTTGATTTGAAAAACATTGATGGAAATCTAAAGTCCCCAATTGCTTTAGTGCCATATTCATAAACTTACCAAATGAATTAAATGCACACTGCATTCTAAATTCTAACTAGGTATCAAAACTTGGAAAGTTGAAGTATAAGAATGAAAATGATTCCGTTCAAGATGTGAAAGCAGAAGATCTTCGGCAAATGTTTCTGGCTATGACAGAGGAGGTGACCTAATAGATTCTTGTCTATTCCAAATGTATTGTATTGAAAACGATTTGGCAACTAATAAATGTTTGTCATTTCAGGTTCGTGTTATAATTGTCAAATTAGCAGACAGGTTGCATAACATGCGCACGCTATCACATATGCCTCCACATAAACAGGTTAGGGCCACTCATTTGAAAGACTTCTTGTATAGTGTCGGGAGGAAACTGTTATGGCCATGCACTTTTTTTACTCTGAAATAATAATATAGTATGAAAAGGGAATGGATCTTCTCATGTAATTTTATTGATCTCCCTCTACATAACATTGAATAGGTGGGTCCCTATCTAAAATCCGAGACTGTCTATAAACAGAGATGCATAGAATTTCCGATTACATCGCATTTGAAAATCTAACTTCAAAAGATACATTCCATACCATTGATTTTTCTAAAAATGTGTCATAATGTGAATGGCACTAAATATGCCCAAGGCTTACATGCAATATTACCATTGTTTGGTTTTTTTGACTGGTTCTCATCATAGGCTGTTATAATACTACTAACACTCAGGCCCGGGGGTGGTGGTTAGGTATAGTCCTCCCCACAGCAAAGAGTCAGTAGTTACCTAAAACAACCGTTGTTGGTTTATAGTAATATTGTTGTTTTTTTAATCTTGTTATATGCATATCAAATGGATTGGGTGCATAGAGATCCTAGCTCCTAAATTGTGTTTCTAACTTGAATACACTGTGCACAGACTAGCATTGCAATGGAGACATTGCAGGTTTTTGCTCCTTTGGCGAAGTTGCTCGGGATGTATCAAATTAAGGTATCCTATAATTACATAATCTCTAAGAACTAGCATTCATATTCTTTTTCCTGTAATGCCATGAATCTGCATATTTAGAGTAGAACTGAGGATTGAAATTCTTTTAAGTTAATTATAATAAACCAATATTTCATCCCATGAGGGAAATTCTGATATATTATGATTCATAGATATTCTTGTTTGATGATACAGTCAGAACTAGAAAATCTGTCATTTATGTACACAAACGCAGAAGACTATGCTAAGGTGAAGAGAAGAGTAGCAGAGCTATTCAAAGAACATGAGAAAGAACTTTTGGAGGTAATGCTACTCTATCTTAAATTGGTGTTTGAATAGACAAGTGGAAAAATTATAACTGCATGCCATCTTTCTATATTTCCAATTATTGAACCTTTTCTTCCAGGTGATTGTGTCACTACAGTCCACTTATTAAGCTTATTTGCTCTTTTTGTGATAGGCAAACAAAATATTAATGAAGAAAATCCAAGATGATCAATTCTTAGACCTTCTAACTGTTAAAACGGAAGTTCGTGCTGTTTGTAAAGAGCCTTACAGGTTAAGCCACAAATCTCAATGTCAATGCTACCATTTTGTTTATTCAACTGTTTATGTTGGTTGACGTGTTTGACATCATGTACATTTTAAATGTCATAGTTTTTCTATTCTATTCTTCTACAATGATTATGCATCTCTTGTTTGTAATTTGAGGTACTTTTCTGGCTATTCATTTAGAAATATTGCTGGTCATTTGCAGTGTCTATAAAGCGGTTCTCAAATCAAAAAGTTCAATTAGTGAGATTAACCAAATTGCACAGGTTGGCTTACTTATATGTCTTGGATTACTTAATGTTATAAAGATTTTGCATAAACTTTCAAGTTTGTTTGTTGAAAACCAACTTTTTGTTGTAACCAGCTGCGTATCGTTATTAAACCAAAGCCATGTGTTGGGGTTGGGCCTTTATGCAATCCACAGCAGGTAACTACTTATCATGGTCTCACATGACTGCTTCAAACTTCCCTTTTTATTTGGTATATGAAAAGACTTTTCTCTCTTGTTTTCTGCAGATTTGCTATCATGTTCTGGGGTTGATCCATGGAATCTGGACCCCTATTCCTAGATCTGTACGTATGTTATTTTCTATTCTATTTGAGAATAGAAGGTGTTAGTTTTAAGAGAAATATATTTTCACGCTTTGTGACTGGTGAGAAATATTTGATTTGTTCTAGGTGAAGGATTATATTGCAACCCCCAAACCAAATGGCTACCAGAGTCTCCATACAACTGTGATTCCTTTTTTGTACGAAAGCATGTTCAGGCTAGAAGTCCAGGTTTTTTTTTTTTTTTTTTTTTTTTTTTTT
>Ga0209700_100200_pt1 | contig 98494 bp, 59 predicted proteins | sample SiratroredBW_FD_187528 | JGI IMG/M metagenome (GOLD analysis project Ga0209700, IMG submission 187528) | Root nodule microbial communities of legume samples collected from California, USA - Siratro red BW (SPAdes) (version 2) | ecosystem: Host-associated > Plants > Roots > Nodule | place: USA...
GTAGGTAAAAAATATTACTAACTAGAACAATAATTATAGTTTAATATAATTATTGTTATTTTATTTTATTAAATTTTATATAATTGTTATTAAATTTTCATTAATAATTTATTCTTTAAAATCAAAATCATAATAGAATTTTTTTATTCCTATTAATTATTTATTTTAATTTCTCAATTTGTTTAGGTTTTTCTTTAAAGAAAAATGTAAAACGAAGTTAGAATTCGGTATCTAATTTCGACCGGTTTTGTAGGAATAGATAAAAACGGAGTTCTGATGATGAAGATGCCTGTTTCGGTACAAATAAATAAGAAGGGATTGAGATTATTTGAGTATTTCTTTCAAAAAATATAGTTTATTTGGGAAAAATCTTCCCGAAACAAGCAGTTAGGTTTTGATTTGCTTTCTCTGCACTGCGCAGCCATTGCCCTCTCTTTCCGTCACAATCCATGGCGGCGCCGATGGGGGAAGACGATTTGAAGTACGAGTTCGAGTGGGGCAAGAAGCGAGGCATGGGTGGGAAGAAGAAGGACGTGCAGTTCTACGAGTCCTTCACCTTGGAAGGCGTGCAGTACACTCTTAACGACGCCGTTTGTCTCCAAAACGAAAGCGGCGATGTGCCTCACATAGGGAAGCTAATCAAAATCTGGGAGAATCGGGACAAGTCAAGGAAAGTCAAGGTGCAGTGGTTCTTTCGCCCCGGCGAGATTCGGAAGTTCTTGGAAGGGATCCAAACCAAGGAGAACGAGTTGTTCTTGGCGTGCGGTGACGGCAAGGGCTTCGCCAATGTTAATCCTCTCGTAAGTTTTCGATTATGAATTCTTTCCCCCGTCGTTTTGAATATTCTTCCGCCGTTTTTGGTGTTGTTGCCTATTTTTCTGTCGTTTTCAATATTTGTGTCGTTTCGTTGAGTTTCTAATTCTGAATGTTTTTGCTGTCGTTTTGACATTGTTGGCTTTTTTATGTGTATCGTGTTGAATATTATCGGTTGTTGTTCTGTCGTTTTGGATATAGGTGTTCCCAATATCAATCATTTTATTAAGTTTTGGATTCTAAAACTTATCTTTATCATTTAGTTTTGGCTAATATTTAGTTGTTTATATTATTTACTTTGCAAAGTTCTAACTTCTGGATTCTGAGTTTCTCTTGTCGTTTTGAGTACTTTTGGCTATTTTTTCTGTGAGCTGTTCTTCTAACTCTTCCAAACTTCCTTTGAGATACTATCACATCGCATATAAGATATTGTTTGCTTGAAACATAATTAAAGAAGGAAAGATCCTTATAAATCTGATATGTTCCAGATGAAAAGGACGCCTAAACTTTTTAAAGTCACTATTTTGAACCAAAAAACTATCATTTTAGGTATTTTGACTATTTTTCTGTCATTTGGGGATTTGCTTTGGAAATTTCAATCCTTTAGGAAGTTTTTCACTTCCTTGTTATTTTTTCTGTTGTTTAGTATGTATATTTTGTGTCGATTTGAGTGCTTTGGTTATTTTTCTGTCGTTTTGAGTTTTTGTCTATTTTTCTTTCGTTTTGAGTTTTTGCTTGTTTGCACCAGGAAGCTGTCGTTGGAAAATGCAATGTGGTTTGTATTTCTAAGAATATAGGAAATTCGCAACTGCCAGATGAAGCAAAGGCTGATTTTGTGTTCTTCCGTTTCTTTGATGTTGGACAACGCAAAGTAGTAGAGCACGTAGACGCCAAGATTGCTGGAACTGAAGGTATTAGGTGATCTTATTTGTTTTTATGCAGTGTAAAAGATTGATCATGGTTTTAGTTTTAAGATAGTTTTAATTTGTCACGTTGACATTGCCAGCTGAACTTTTTGAATAACTACCCTTGTGGTTTAAGTAATTATCTAAAACTTGGGTTTTAGGAAAAGAAGGAAAAATCATAAGATTGTGTATGACAGCTTCTGCCATGGTGTTTATAATCAAAGTGAGGTTGTTATCTTCAATTGTGCTGTTGGAGAAAGTTGAGAAGTGAACTTCTTTTGTTTGTTTATTTGTTTCTTTTCTGTTTTGGGTCTCCGAAGTGGTGCCCCCCTCGCTTCCTTTTACGATTTGAATCCCTAAGTTTTAGCTCTAATTGGCAACTCAGCTTCACCTCTTGGTTTGAAATGAGTGTGTTTAGCTGCCACTAAGCTATAGTTTTTGTTTTCAAAATTGAGATTTTTGTTGTTAAATGGATTGTTTTTCTCAACTTGTTGCAGTTAATATTTCCACCAAATGAGATCAACGAAGCTTGTTGGTGCTGTGGAACTCTGTCTTGACAAGATAGAACGCATTGAAGTTGATATCTCGAGTAAAAAATTTGTCAACCTGTTATTGAAAAGGTTGGTGACAAATATGTTGACGCACAAAATACATACTGTTACAGAAAAATGCTTACGAAGTCTATGTATCTGGGAGGGATGCTAAATCTACATGACAAGCCTTCTCAAAAAGGTAAAATGTGGTCGTTCAAATATTTTTTAGGGGCTGAGAAAGCTTCTTCAGGGGAAATAAAGGATTTGCACATTGCATCTTCTATGTAAATGTCATTATTTAAGCTTGACAGGAAGCCAATGTCTTCCTTGTGATAAACTACTGCTGTAGTTAGATTAATACTGCTATTGTAATTAATGTAATCAATTTATTTAGTTTCACTACATTTTCTAGTTATTGCTGGTGCTACTGCTACTTATATTTAGTAGTTTGCTTTAGTGGCTATGAAAAGCATTTTACACTATTAATTTTGGTACTAGTAGATAATTTCAAAAAGTTTAAATTTTTATGTGAGAAAGTAAAATTAAAATAATTAAAATATATTTTTGGTATTTTTTTAATGTGAAAAAAAAGATAAAGATGATATGAATAGAATTGTTATTGTTAAATTTCATCAAATCCCAATTTATGTATAAAAATAATTATTTTTTTTTTAAACAAATATCAAAGTCATTTCTTATTGGGTTAAAAAAAATATTTTTAAAAGATATTTTTAAAAAAAATTGTAGGTCTTGATTTTTCATTATAATAATATTAAAATCATTTCTTGTCGTGTTCATAAAAAGTATTTTTAAAAGATATTTTAAAAAGAATTTTGTAGGTCTGATTTTTTATTGTAATGAAAATATGTAAGAATAGTCCATTCTTGATTGAGTTTATTTAAAAAAAAAATTGAAAGATGATATTTTTGAAAAGAACCTTGAAACATTTTTGAAAGATATTTAAAAAAAAAAAAACTTTGAAGTTCTGAATTTCCATTATAATGGAAGTAAGTAAGAAAAAAGTTAACTTTTGTCGAGTCCACTAAAAATACTTTTAAAAGATGATTTATTTAAAAAGAATTATGTAAGTTTTGATTTTCAATTATAATTAAAATGTGTATGAACAAAGTGAACTCTTGAAAGGTATATATATATATTAAAAAAAATATCCTTTTGGAAACAATTATGTAGATCTTGATTTTCTATTATAATAAAAATACATAGAGTTTGGTACATGATTGTTGGATAAAAAATAATATTAAAAAGATTATTATAGAATTATATAAGTCTTGATTTTTTATTGTAATGAGAAAATATGTAGTAACAAGATCAATTCTTATATAGTTCACACAAATATTTAAAGAAAAATATTTTTAGAAAGAACTAATAAGGTTCTAATTTTCCATTGCAATAAATAAGGTCAAGTTGAAACCTTGTTCTACCAAAAATATTTTTAAAAGTTGATATTTTTAAAAATAACTACGTAGACCCTTTAAAAAGAACTATGTAGATCCTGATTTTTCATCGTTATGAAAATATGTAGAAGCAAAGCCAATACTTGTCAGACCCACTAAAACCATTTTTGCAAAATGATGTCTTTAAAAAGAATAAAAGAATTGCATAAGCCCTGATTTCCATTGTAATAGAAATATGTAGCAACAATGTCAACTCATATATGACCCTCTATAAAAAAAAATCATTTTAGAAAAAACTGTGTAGGTCTTGATTTTACAATGTAATGAAAATATGTCAAAGTAGTGTCAATCCTTGTGGGACTCACAAAAAATGTTAAAAATATTACCTTTTTAAAAAGAACTACTTAGCCTTTGAAAAACTGATCTTTTTAGAAAGAACTACATAGGCATGATTTTCTAATTTAATGGAAATACATAGGAGCAATTTGTAGAGCCTATACAGAAAATGACAAAAAAAATCTTTTTATAAAGAGTTACGTAGGTCCTGATATTCCATTGGAATGGAAATACGTAGGGCCCACAAGTTTTCTTTTCTTATTTTTTTGCAAAAACATCTTGAAAAGAACAACGTAGACCTTGATTTTTCGTTGTGAAGGAAATACGTAAGAGTAAGGTCAATTAGTTTGACCCATAAAATCATCTTTACAAAATGTTATTTTTAATAAAAACTTTGTAAGTCCTGATTTTCTATTATAATGGAAATATGTGAGAGCAAGGTCAATCATTGTCGAACCCACACAAAAATTTTAGAAAAATATCTTTTTGGAAAGAATTATGTAGGCCCTGATTTTCCACTGTAATTGAAATTCGTACGTGCAAGGTCAATTTTATTCATATCCAAAAACAAATGTTAAAAAAGTTATCTTATTAAAAAGAACTATGTAGGCTGTGATCTTTCCTTGTAATGGAAATACGTAGGTCCAAATTCAATCGTTGTTAGACCTATATTTTTTTTTTTTTGAAAAACTGATATTTTTAAAAAGAACTATGTAAGCCCGAACTTTTCATTGTAATGAAAATATAGCAGCAAGGTTAATCCTTGTCGCGCACACACAAAAATTCAAAAAATAAAATCTCTTTAGAAAGAACTATGTAAGTCTTGATTTTTCACTCTAATGAACATATGAAGGAGCAAAGTCAACTCTTGTAGGACCCACACAAAAATTTTAGAAAACATATGTTTTTAGAAAGAAATATGTAGGTTCTGATTTTCCATTGTAATGAAATTACATAGGAGTAAGGTCAATCTTTGTTGGGGATAAAAAAAATGATTATAAAATATGGTCTTTTAAAAAGAACTACTTAGGCCGAGTTTCAATTGTAACTGAAATACGTAGGATAAAGGTCAATTCTTGTCGAGCACACATGAAAACATTAAAAAAAATATCTTTTTAAAAAGAAGTATATTGGCCTAACTTTTCAATTGTAATGGAACTATGTAGGAGTAAGATAAATCCTTATTGAACACAAATTACTTTTTTTTTTTGAAAAACTAATATATATTTTAAAAAAAAAAAAACTACATAGACCATAATATTCCGTTATAAAGGAAATATGTAGGAGTGAGGTCAATTCTTGTTAGGTCGAAAAAAAATTTAAAAAATAAAATTAGAAAGAACTATGTGGGTTCTGATGTAGGAGCAAGTTCAATCATTGTCAAGCCCATAAAAACACTTTTAAACGAAGAATTTTTAAACAGAACTACATAGGTCATGATTTTGCGTTATAATAAAAATATGTAGGAGTTAGATCAATCCTTGTTGGGCCCATTAGAAATATTGTTACAAAATTATGTTTTTAAAAAGAACTACGTATGCTCTAGCTTTCCATTGCAATATAAATATGTAAGAGCAAAGTCAACTCTTGTATAACCAACAATTTTTTTAAAAAAATATCTTTTCAAAAAGAATTATGTGGGCCTTGATTTTCTATTATAATATAAATAAATAGGTGCAAGGTCAATACTCTTCGATCTAAATAAAAAATGTTAAAAAATTTTATTTTCAGAAGAACTATGTAGGCCCTGATTTTTCATTATAATGAAGATACATAGGAGCAAGGTCGATCCTTATCGGATCCACAAATATTTTTTTCAAAGAATTGATATTTAAAAAAAAAAAGCTGAGTAGGTCGTGTGATTTTCCGATCTAATGAAAATGTGTAGGACCAAATTCAATCTTTGTTTGGCTCACACAAAAATATAAAAAAAAATATATATTTTTAGAAAGAACAACATAGGTCCTAGCTTTCCATTCCAATCAAAATACATAGGACAAGGTCAATCTGTGTTGGGCATAAAAAAATATTTTTTGGTCAATCTGTGTTGGGCATAAAAAAATATTTTTTGAAAGATAATCATTTTAAAGAGAACTGCATAGGCCTTGATTTTTCATTATAATGAAAATATGTAGGGGCATGGTCAGTGATTGGGCATGGTCAGTGATTTCTACAAAAGGCTCTTCTTAAAAAAAAAAAAAAACTATGTAAGCCTCGATTTTCCATTGTAATGGAAATATGTTAGAGTAAGAGAGTCACATCTTCATGAACCATCCTTACACCTTCTAACTAAATGCAACTCCCATCATTACACCTTTTAACTAAATGCAACTTTCATCATTACACCTTCTAATTAAATGTATCTTTCATCATTACACCTTCTAATTAAATGTAACTCCAATCATTACACCTTCTAACTAAATGCAACTCTCTTCATTACACCTTCTAACTAAATGGAACTCCCATCATTACAAATTCTAACTAAATGCAACTCCCATCATTACACCTTCTAACTAAATGCAACTCTCATCATTACACATTCTAACTAAATGCAAATCCCATCATTACACCTTATACTAAATTCAACTCCTATCATTACATCCAATCTATCCCATGCACCTTCGTGAATCTTCAAAACCTCCACTTACTCATTCATGTACCTTCGTAACTACTTTACGCACTTCTAGGAGATTAGTTAGTCTTAATCATAGTTAACTTTGTGAATATTTTGTTAATCTTTTGAACTTTGGATGTTCATGAACTATCATAAATTGAGATGATGAATTAGAAAGTGAATGAAAGTGTTAGCACCAAGGCATGCTAGGTGACTTGATAAGTCAACTTGGATTAAAGCTTGCTAAATGATTTGATGAAGCCATACGGGACCTTGATGGGAGATCTGTTGGGTTTTGGTATAGAATTTAGGTTATCTGTGTGTGTGTGATTTTTGATTCAAAACCATGAGTTGCATGTTATTTCACTTGAAGAGAGCTCCATAAATCCACTTTGTTTAATAAATAATTGAATAGGACTAAGTGATAATTAATATTTTTCGAAAACCTGTTTTGAGACAAGATTCAATCAACTGTTTTCGAAAATCAACTTGCCGATTTGTCTGTTTTCAGAAGAATCAATTGATTGAATCTCAAAATTAATCGATTGATTTTTTACTATTGTGTTAATCAACGAGGAGTTGCCATGTGGACGTCCAAAGAAGAAGGAAGGAACATTCAAGGTAAGGTGAGCCACCTATGTAGGTGATAAATGGAGTAGACACATACAAGGAAAGGAACTTCAATTAAGGAGGCACTCCAAACTTGGGCATTCCAAGTGTAGCAATTTATTAAACACTTGGACGTCAATGATAAAATTATTTACAAGAATTTTTAAAGTTTTTGTACAAATTATTTACAAGCAAATTACCAACCAAATAAAATAGACTGGCTTTGAAACTCTGTCTTTCTCTCAATGTGAATCTGTCTGGTCATTATACTAGTGGTAGGATCTCCTGCATCAATGTAGGATCAAATCAAGTACGAGAAAGCATACAATGGTATCCTAATCAACACAAATCATCCTAAGCAATTTCTAAGTCCTTATAGATAGTTGCAAATCTTTAAAATTTTCAATAGAATAATAATTGAATTCATCACATGCTTGAACCATATATCCAACACAAATCATGGAGCAAATTAAGGTCTTAAGGTAGTTGAAAATAAAGTAGTTAAGTATGAGTTATGGATATGTTATTATGTATTTTACAATGGCATCTTTAGGGTTTGAGATTGTGAGGCAGCTTTAATGCAAGCGCTGTTTGTGACGGGAAAGGTTCAGATCATTTTGCATTTATTTATCTTTTCTACCCAGAGTTAGATGTCGAATGTTGGGATTGGAAATTGTAATAAATAAACTGCCACCGATTTGAGTATCCGATGTATTTGGCATCTATAATACAGGACAAAGACTTAAATAAATATGATCTATATTTATGTTTTTTCTTTTTAAGCCATTGCTAGAATTTTATTTCTATGATTTTTGCATTAAAATATTTTATTAAATATTGCATATTACTAAAGCAAAATTTAACTTCTAATGTTAGAATACTCATGATAGGCACATCTAAGTTTTTATTATTAAACCAAAAGGGGAATGATGATAGCTGTAAATTGATTAGATATTTCTGAATCGAAAGAACAAATTGAATTCTTAGAGAAATGAAACAGTGCTTGATTACAGAGTAGAATCACGCCATATACGCTGCAAGATACAGATGACCAATTAAACTAATTAAAACTTACTGTAATTAGTTAATGAAAATAAAGAAAATGAACTAAAACTGCTAGTGACTAATTAAATGGATTTTCCCCATGTTCTCTATTATAAATGCAGCTACATACATACAAACAACACACTAAAAAGGGGAGTGAGGTCTGATGCTCGTTCTGGAGTCTGGAAGCCATCTTTAGCAGAATGTTTGCTGGATTTGTTGAGCGAGTTCTTCGGCACTGAGTTGGCATTCAATTCGAATCTACAAAGGACAGATTTAAGAAACTAAAGTTATTAATGCACCAAAGTGAACACGTAAATAGCATGAATACATAATCATTAATTTAGCTTCCATGAAATAAATTATTTTATATGGTAGGTCCCTATTTAAAGCCACAGGCAATAAAACATATTTTTTTTTTCCAAAATAAAGACAATGTCATGATATCATTGTTTATTACAGATCACAGTATTTATGTGCTTCACCGTAGAGTACTAAGCAAAAACAAAATTACTATTAGTATTACTTCATTCAATGTACACTTATCGTCATGCTAATTACTTTTAGATTTTTCTATAGGTTGTAGGCTTATGCCGATAGGTTAATTGATCTGGCATGCTTTTTGAGAGTTCAAATTGTTAGAACTAAAATTCTAAACCTTCTAAATCAAGAATCAAGATGAGTGTTTAGGGAACAAACACATCACTGAGACGCTGTCAAAACCTATCCTCATTAGTGAATAGGACTTAAAAAGAAACAGACAGGGTTTAATAATCTCAAGAAACAAAAATAGTTAATTAAACTTGAGCTAATGCTTGCTAGCTGGCATTCAAAGATAGCAACATTTTGGACATCTATACAAAATAAAAAGAAATATTTCGTACTATATATCTATATCTCATACAAATGATAAAAACTATTTTGTGGAAATATTTCATCACCCCTATATTAATCCTAGTAAGATATATGTAGTGGTGAAAGATATTACCATACAATTTCTGGTTAGTATTAGCATAATAGTAACTTCAAGATATCAATAAAACAGTGGCCACCATCTATGTACTATATGTCACAGTTACCTTAATAGTGAATGAGTTTATCATGGTTTCATCAGCAATGCTGATGTTGACATGCAGGATTTCGAGTGGTAGCTCTTCAAGAGCTGATATTATTCTAAGAGGCTGTCCAGGAATCGGTGGTGAAACTGTCTTGAGAAGAACATGTGGACCTGAAAACTTGACCTCAACATCGGCAATAAGAGACTTGGAATTTGCAACAAGCTCGTTGATATTATCGTTGATGGAAGAAGAGGCAGAAGAAGTGGGAGAGTTGGCTATAGTTGGGGAAAGGTAACCTCTGCCAGGCTGTGGAGTCCTTGGACTAATGGGCAGGTTTATTCTAGGGCTCAAGGCTGGTTTTCTAGGACTTAGTGGTAAAGCCCTTGTGCTTGAAACTAGCCTCGGGCTTAGTACGTCACTGTAAAATTTTCTTTGTTTCTTGGCCTCTAGGCACTGCTGCAGCTGTTGCAACTCGTTGATGTAATCAACCACACCTTCAATTATTGATGCTTGGTCTCCCTATATCATATAGGAACAACAAATTAGCTTCAAGTACCACTAAACATCAAACCATAATATACACAAGCTAACAAGGAGAAAATTTTCAATATACGAATCTACTTTAGTAATGTGTTTATAGATGGTGGTTCCTTATAAGAAAAACTGAATTAAAAGAAATACATGAGATATACTAGTTTATTACCCTTGGTCACTGTCAACATTCCCTAGTACAAAATCCTTAAAAATGCTTAGGTAGTTCAATTAATTAAAGTGGTCTATGTCAAGGACATTTGGGGTGTAAAATAAAGTCAGGAACGCAAACTGATGAACTAAATTAAGATAATAAATGAATTATATCACTCATATAAAATCGAGGAAAGATTGTAGAATTTAAATATGTGAGACCTAATTACCCGTTTGACATAGAAGGAAGGCATAAGTGACCTCAATACGGATAAATTGTGATTCATTTGCTTCCTTCGGTTGCGCTCCACTGTTATATGAGACAAGGTGGGGCATAGGTTTTTTGTGTTGTTTTTGGGTGAGATTTGAGGGTCTGTTTCAGAATCTTGTGGAGCACTTGAAGATACTGAGAGCTTTTGGGAGTCCATTGTTGGGGAAATAAGAGCTTCATTGTTGATTGGGGGGAAATCTTTCAAGTCTTGTAGGGTCTCCAAAATGGAAAGGAGGTCGGTGTCCCCAAACTCCGTATCTTGGAAAATAGCAAATAAGCTGTCATCTATTAATTCACTTTTCTGGGATTCCATTTCTCCTAATTCGAAGAGTAACGGAATATGAAGTATATATCAGAAAATGGAATGAGTGAGAAGAGAAATTGAGGTCCAAAAGCGAGTAACACGAGAGTTACCTTGGTTGTGATGTGAAAGAGACTAAACTCTCACCATGAAGGTGTCAGCTACTACTCTATCAGAACTACTGAATGAACATGTGATTTTGTAAATGGTGAGGGATAGGATCTCAAGGCAGTGTAGTGCTGCACTGAATCTTATGCCAGCAGGCAGAGCAGAAAATCAGTACCAGACAAAAGCAGTTTTCAAAACTCAAAATTACACTTAATATTGAGAGACGTTAGAAGGAAAGAAATTCATAAGAGAAATATAAGGGTTTCTTATATAGTGCTACCTAGTAATGCTAGAAATATTAAAAATGCGTGCACAATTGAAAAACATGTTGTCCTTGGGTTACAACTATTTATTTTAGGATTTTGTTAAAAAAATATTGTTTTTATTAAATGTTATGGCTAAAAATGCTTTGCCAATATTTGATATTATGTTTATTATTCAAAATTATGCTTTAAATTGCAGAAAGGACTGCTAGAGGAAGAGATAAGAAGGGCATGAATCACCAATAAATGTACTGTTTTATAATTAGAAGCAAAGAGGCAGAGGGCGAGGATCATAGCGTATCCACATTAAAATTGCCATCCATAAATACTTCTACTACCATTCATTAATACTGCAGGGAAATGTCTGAACTTTTTCGAAATGTTCTGTTATTCTATATTAAATTTTTTTTATAAAATTTTATATCGGATGTTTGTTAAATGGTATCAGTTTGAAATTATACCAGTTGGCCAAATATTAAATATTCTACATTTGCATATTAGTAATATTTGAAAAAGAAAGTATTAAACAAATTTTGAAATGATTTTTTTTTTATTCTCATGATTTTAGTCTGTGACCAAAGTTCAAAAATGAGAAAAAAAATACTTATATATATTAAGAATTATACTGTACTGTGTTTAGTCGTTATAACTGTTGAATATTAGTTGAATGATGCATATGATTTGAAATTGGACAGCAGAAATTTGTAACGTGGAAATATACCTTATATTTGACCTATGAAAATTCTTCCACTTGTTAACTCATGTGTACAAAAATGGCCAAAAATTATTATCGTCTAAAAATATAGTGTAAGAGAATACCAGTTACGTTATCTTTTACAAATTTTTTAATTAATAAATAAAAATTCAATAAATAGATACGAAAGTACCTATACATATTACAAATACTATATGAATAAAGTCACCCTTTTAGTACTACATACATACTTTGACACAGCTAACCACTTAGGCCAACAAAGCTAATCATATTTTTCTGTTGGGTTTTCCAGGACAAACCACTTATTTAAACTGGTAAATCACTTAGACGTCTTTATTCAGATATATCTTCAGTTAACCGCTTATATAAACATGGCCAACTACATATCTGAACATGGTAAATCACTTAGACATATACGTATTTATTCAAATGTCATACTCAGTTAACCACTTATATAAACATGACAAACTACTTATATGAACATGGTAAACAACTTAGACATGTACTTATTTATTCAGATGTCATACTCAGTTAACTACTTCTATAAACAAGACAAACCACTTATATGAACATGGTAAACCACTTAGACATATACTTATTTATTCACATGTTATCCTTAGTTAACCACTTATATAAACATGGCAAACCACTTAGACATGTACTTATTTATTCATGTCATACTCAGTTAACCACTTATATAAACATGGAAAACCACTTATATGAACATGGTAAACCACTTAAACATATACGTATTTATTCAGATGTCATACTCAGTTAACCACTTATATAAACATAACAAACTACTTATAAGAACATAAACCACTTAGACATGTACAAATTTATTCAGATGTCATACTCAGTTAACCACTTATATAAACATGACAAATCACTTATATGAACATGGTAAACCACTTAGACATGTACTTATTTATTCAGATGTTATCTTTAGTTAACCAGTTATATAAACATGGAAAACCACTTAGACATGTACTTATTTATTCAGATGTTATACTCAGTTAATCACTTGTATAAACAAGATAAAACACTTATATGAACATCGTAAACCACTTAGACATGTGCTTATTTATTTAAATGTCATACTCAGTTAACCACTTATATAAATATGACAAACCACTTATCTGAACACGGTAAACCACTTAGACATGTACGTATTTATTCAGATGTCATATTCAGTTAACCACTTATACAAACATGACAAACCACTTATATGAACATGATAAACCACTTAGACATGTACTTATTTCTTCGGACGTCATCCTCAGTTAACTGCTTATATAAACACGGCTAACCACTTATCTGAACATGGTAAACCGCTTAGACATGTACGTATTGATTCAGATGTCATACTCAATTAACCACTTGTATAAACATGACAAACTACTTATATGAACATGGTAAACCACTTATACATGTACTTATTTATTGAGATGTCATACTCAGTTAACCACTTATATAAACATGACAAACCACTTATATGAACATGGTAAACCACTTAGACATATACTTATTTATTCAGATGTTATCCTTAGTTAACCACTTATAGAAACATGGGAAACCACTTAGACATGTACTTATTTATTCAGATGTCATACTCAGTGAACCACTTATATAAACATGACAAACCACTTATATGAACATGATAAACCACTTACATGAACATGATAAACCACTTAGACATGTACTTATTTATTCAGATGTCATACTCAGTTAACCACTTATATAAACATGACAAACCACTTATATGAACATGCTAAACCACTTAGACATGTACATATTCATTCGGATGTTATCCTGAGTTAACCACTTATATAAACATGGCAAACCATTTAGACATGTACTTATACTCAGTGAACCACTTATATAAACATGACAAACCACTTATATGAACATGGTAAACCACTTAGATAAGTGGTTAACTGAGTATGACATCTGAATAAATACGTACATGTCTAAGTGGTTTACCATGTTTAAATAAGTGGTTTGTCATGGAATACCGAACAGGAAAATATGGTTAGCTCTGTTGGCCTAAGTGGTTAGCTCAGTAATAGTTTCACATACATGGGTTGCAATTTTGCATTTCACGAAATTACCCTTTCGTATACTACCAAAGCAAACTCAATTTCTCTCTTTCACTAGTGGGACCCATGTGACACCTAAGAGTGTGAAATGTGGATTACATGAAGAGTGGTGTGTCAAAGTATCTTTTTCCATATGCTAAATATAAAAGGGACTAAAACAACAACTTCAACTTTACAAAACATAATAAAAACCCATTGGTATAACCCTCTTTAATTTTCAGCAAAACTGGCATAACCCTGTTGCAATCTGATATGTCAACCATTATAGATTAAAAAATACTGAAGCTATTTTTTAACGTTTATTATTGTATATATATTCTTCCATGCATCTCTCGTTTGGTAATATTACTATCATAAAATAGAACGCTGGTATATGTCAACCATTGGTAATATTTGATTAAAAAAAATGGTTAATGCTATTTTTTGCGTTTATTCTTGTATTCATATTCTGCCATGCGTATGTTGTGTTGGTAATATTCTTTAAGTGCACAATGACAAAATAGAACGCTGGTTCAGTTAATGTAATGCGAGGAAGTCTTAATGTGATATTTTACCAAAAAAAATAAAAAACGCACGAGAACGCATGAAAAAACTATGTAAATTTATCTCCTCCATGCAGCCTCCATCATTTCTATTTTGCTTGTTCTCTTTATAACCCATTTTCATGTACGTAGAACTTAAGCAAAAAAAAAAAAAATTATAAGCACTAGCAAGTATTCGTCAGACTGTAAGATAGTTTTTTCAGTTCAAGTATACTTTTTTTTTTGAGAAAAAAAAAATAGAAGAGGAATTCTTGATAAATAATGATGTTGAGAAAATAATATTATAACTTAAAAGAAAAATTTATACATGTACTCAAATTTATAGAATATATAACAAGACACGGTTCATTATATAAATCTAGTAGCGTGAATTTAAAAACCCGACAATGTAAAATTAAAAAGAAAAACTTATTCAGTTAACCCATAGTTAACCATTCAAAAGAAATATTGTTTAGAACCAATTTGTTAGGTATCCGATTAAAAAACTCGCATAGAAACGTGTAAAGAACAATAAATGGTCTAATAAATAGGACAAACAATTCGTAAAATACCAACATTAAAGAACTTTTTTGTGTCGCATATTTAAGGTTATTTAGGTTAATTAATACTTCAACTTGTATGCAAGTGGCATAAATTTATTAACTTATGCTAAAGTGCAAATGTATTCCTCTCGGTCCTATGCTACCAACCATAAACCAAGAAGGGAGGAGACTACAGTACCATAGAATGTGATAACCTACTTCTTCTCACACTTCTCAAATAACTATGGGAAACATGACATGTGAAAAATATTTCAACCATGGGTCGTCAACCAGAAGTATTCTTATCTAGAAAACTCAATAGATGGGGAAATATGTATGGTATTGTAAGATTCTGTGATGTGAAGAATACTATAGAAAGCTGGAAACTGAACTAGATTTAATTAGAATTGGAATTATCAAGCTACACGTTAATATGTCAAGATACAAAAGGGGTGAAGCCGAAAAGAAAACTAAAACAACAATGACATAGCAACATATAATGAAGAGGTCAAAAGAAGAAAACAAAATGGGAAATGTCTAGAGGGTGAAAACAAAGAACCTAACATGCCCTCATGAAACTAGTAAAGTCATCCCGAGAAGCAAGATCAAGGATGAATGGAGAGGGTGAAGCTTAAATATGCAACCTTCAAAATCAGAATGGTTGGAGGAGAGTTGGATCGGTCTGATGGCCAAGTACAAAATGAAGGACTCTATAAGGATCCGCTACTTGGGTGATAAAATGGTATATTACTAATGGAACAGGATGGAATCCAAATAGCAAATATCTTTGAAGGTGTAGTTGCCTCTAGAATGGAAGTTGAATGGCGTTTACAAACTCGATTCGTATCAAATAACACTAGTACAAAAAACACATTCTACGACAGGATATCACTACAGTTAAGAGGGAACCGCATTAAAAAAAATGCGGTGGCATTTTTGAAATTAAGTGCAACCATACTATCGCGGTTGTCTATAACAACCGTAGTCGTATTAACATTGTAGGAGATACCATCGCAGTTGGTGCGAGAACTGCGTGGTAAGAAACACAAATATTTAAAAAAGAAATGCTACGGGGAGATACCATTGCGGTTGTTTCCAAAACCGCGGTGGTAGGCACATAAGTAATTTTTAAATGATGTTGAAGGTTTGGAGGTGCCAAAAGCTTGTTTGGGCCATGGCCTCTCACAACCTTACCTTTGTATCCTTCTTTTCTTTATTCTCATTTTCGAAAATGAGCGATTGAGAAGATTGCCATCTGGAGATAGAGAGGCGGTGGTGTGAACGTAGAAAGCGGTGGCCAAACAATGGTGTATCAAGACCAAAACGGCGGCAGCGTAAGGCTATTGTGAGAAGTGGCGGCGAGGCTATTACGAGAAGCGGTGGCGAGGGTTATCGTTAGAGGCGTGTTGTAGTTGACGGTTGTTGCAAGGTGTTTGGAGGTCGACGATGCCGGAGATGAAAGAGAAGGTGTGGCAACTCGCGGTCCTTGCAGCGACTAAGCTCATGATGGAAATGAGGGAGGGTTGGTGGTGAAGGGTGACGCGGAGGATCTACCGCTTGCAGCCACGATGTGGGCGGTAGTTGACGACGTGCAGCGGTGAGAAAGTGGAGCGATGGTTGTATGGTGGCGAGGTAGAGGCTTGTGGGCAACAGTATAAAGTCATCGCACGATGGTGGCGAGGCTAAGAACGATGGGGAGACTCATGGTGGTGAGGCGGTGGTAAAGGAGTTGAAGGAGGTGACATTGATAGGGTTTGGAGGTGGCGCTTCTGCCAACGTTCATGGCAAAGGGAGCGGTGGCAGCAGTGTAGGGTTCTGTGTGACGGGAGTATCACTCCTAGGATACAGCAAATTGGTGGCTGACGACGAACCATAGAACCACCACTCGAGGTTGAGGGTGAATACCTTGGCTACGGCGACGCGGTAAGGTTCCAGTGAATTTACCACTATGGTTGTAATAAAAACTGCGGTGATATGTTATATTTTCCACTGCAGTTATACAACCGCAGTGGTAGCTTCAGTACTTTTAAATCCGCTGCGGTTCCAGAGCCGCAGTTATAAGCCTTGTAGAACCGCGATTAAATGTGTTTTTTCTACTAGTAATAAATAAACAACAATAAAAATTAATTTTGAGACACATAAGACAACAATAAAATTAAACCCAAGACACACAAGATTTATCCTGGTTCACTCAAACTTGAGCTACATCCAGTCGCCTTAAGCAATTGCTTGAGAACTTCACTAATCAATATGATTAGAATAAGTATTCTTTCCTCTTCATGTTACACGAGTATTCTCTCCTCTTCATGTTACATGAGTGTTCTCTCCTCTTCATGTTACACGGGTATTCTCTCCTCTTCATGTTACATGAATATTCTCTCCTCTCCAAGAAACACAAGTATTCTCTCCTCTCCGGAAAACACGAGTAATCTCTCATTTCCAGAAAACACGAGTATTATCTCCTCTCCAGGTAACACTCTCTTTATCTCCTCCTGAGACCAAGAACTAACAAAAATAAACACTATCAGAGAGAACAATAAAGCTCACTAGGTATAACTTTACAAGATGAAAATAATTTAAACTCTCAACCTAAAACATTTTTTATATTCTAAATGCTCACTACCCAAAGCTCTTGATTTATCTTTAAGTGTTTGGCTCGCTTCGATGCTTCCTGTTATGCTCCTCTAAATCCTATTTATAGATGCTGGAATCAACATGTGTAGCTTAAATCTATTTTCAACACGATTCTGAATCTTGAATTTTTGAATATGTTATCTTTATCAAATATCAAATTTTATTTCTATAAAAATTCAAATTTTATATATCTTTATCAAAAATCAATTCTATCTATCGAAAATAAAATTTTATCGGTATCAAAACTCAAATTTTATCTTTATCATCAATTATATCTTTATCGAAAATCAAATTTTATCTTTATAAAAAATCAAATTCCATCTTTGTCAAATTCTATCTTTATCAAAAATCAAATTTTATTTTTCAATTAAAAATTCACTTTAAGTTTATCTCTGAATACTATTTATTTTTATAAATTAATTTTCTCATAAATAATCAATTTAATTAAAATTTGATACTTGTTATTTGACACGTGTTACTTGACTTTGACCATCTACTCTGACTTTGACATTCTAATCCTACATACATTATTTAATTTTTCTGCAAACATTATTAAAACAAATAATTAAAACATAACACTAGAAACCATGTAATGAATGAGATCGTCTAATGTATGAAATCAGTGAGACCATCTAATGACTCAACAATCCTTAATGAAAATAGAGTTGCACTAGGTGAAATATTTGATTCCATAACCCCATAGACTAAAGAAGAGGTTAGTGGAGATAAAGTTGTATGGACGAGATGTAGAGGACTCCCATTGTCTCTATGGAAAATGAAATGCTTCCTTGAAATTATAGGGATATTAGGCACACTTACAGAGGTGGATAAAGTGACTATATCATGAGAACATGTAGAGCTTGCAACATTAAAAGTTAGGGTTTGAATAGGTACTAAAGCGAAAAACTTAAAGGAAAATAACGATAAATGGTAAGGTTTATTGGGTATCTTTGGAGGAAGAAACATCAGAGGTAGACCTCAATAAATACAAAGCATGGCATCAGAATAACATACTTTCAGACACAAGTTCATAGGTGGAAACATGATAGTATACAATCTGAAGAAGAAAAGTGGTTTAAGACGAATACTAAAGAAGATCATGATGAAGTAAAGTCAGACTGTACGCGTAAAAACGCTGTGTAATATTCTCTTACGTCTGATAGGATGCATGTAAGGTCATATGAAATGAATATGCAACATTAGACAATATGTTGATATACAAAAGCTAACCACATATTTCAATATCTCTATATTCTTATTCTATGTTGTAGCAAATGTCTGCTACCTTTCGTTTAACCAAACTGGTCCGATCAAAATAAAGTACAAGTCAATATCGAGATCTCTTAGAACAAGTGTAAAGTTGTTTTCTTAACTAACCTCTTAACTTTAAGAACATTTCACTTTTGATCTAGCCATTAGCATTGTACGATGTTCACTTTTACCATAAATGGGTGCAAACGGTTATGTTACCCAAGGAGATTAGCACTATCAGTGATTCAAAATGTTGGGTACAGAAAAAAAACCATTTAGGCTTTGTTTGGTTGGAGGAGTGGATTTGAGGGAATGGATTTGAAGGAATTTGAGTGGATTGTGTGTGGATGATAAGGTTGTTTGGATTAATGGATAGATGGTAAGATTTGAAGGGATTTGAAATGAATGTTTGAGAAAGTTTGGGAATGATTTGATAGAGGTTATAGATTTTTTATTTTTTTAATTGATATACTTGTGAAATTACTAATTGACCCTAGTGGAAAAGGGTGTTTCATAATTTCCAACTCACTTACAATGACTATTTTGTAATTTCCAATTTCATCCCTTCAAATCTCTTCACATGAGTGAGGATCCCATCCTGCAAATCCTCTCCAATCTATCCTCCCAAATTAATGCAACCAAACAGACTTTATCCACAATAATCCATCCTCTTGAACAGTACATCCACACAAATTAGTTTAACCAAACACAGGCTTAAAGTTGCATACTTTCAGACACAAGTTCATTAGTGGAAACAAGGTTCGTGATAGTCTACAATCTAAAGAAGAAGAGTGGTTTAAGACTAATGCTAAAGAAGATCATGACGAAGTAACATCAGACTATATGCGTATAAAACATTGTGCAGTATTCTCTTACGTTTGATAGGACGCATGTAAGGTCAGATGAAATGGACATGAAACATTATACAATATGTTCATATACAAAAGATAACCACATATTTCAATAGATCTCTATATGCTTATTCTATGTTGCAGCAAATGTCCACCACCTTTTGTTTAACAAAACTAGTTAATTCAAGATAAAGTACAAGTCAATATTGAATCTCTTGGAACAAGAGTTAAAGTTGCTTTCTTAACTAACCTCTTAACACAAAGAGCATTTCACTTTTGATCTAGCCATTAGCATTGTACGATGTTCACTTTTACCATGAATGGGTGCAAAAGGTTATGTTACCTAAAGATATTAGCACTCTTAGTGATTCAGGATGTTGAGTACAGAAGAAAAGCATTTAAAGTTGAATTTAATGTCATATTCAAGCTCGATAAACGTAGAAAAGAGATAAGAAGAATTGGAGTTGCTCATAGATATTTATGGTCTCTTGATGGTTATCCTCTTCCAGTGCCTATATAAAGGCTTCCATAAAGAAGAACTAATATGACCCGTTGAAGGTTTGTAGGATCCAAACTAAACCCAAGAGGAGATTAAGTTTGTATCCTCCAAGAAAGAACAAAAGTTGGTGCAAAAAAAGAACCCATAGAAGTAAGAAAGCTTGCAACAATGTACAAAATAATGAATGAACAAGTGATGAATGTACAAAACAAAGAAAAAATATATGCCATACAATTTTACAGATACAAGCTGGACTAGTTTGACAGTATTTTGGGTTTAACGTGAGCATCTGAATCCCACTCATTATGTATGTGTCTGGCCATGTCTCTTGTAGTAGGACCCTGCTTAGGGCTTCTTTTATCATCCCCTCCCTCTTAAAGAGGATTTGTCCTCAAATCAGGATCATCTGCCTCATCATTTGTACTACTTTTAGAAGGAATTAAATCAATGACATTGAATCCAACATATAATCTTCACGCAAATCCAACTTATATGCATTATTATGAATCCTCTTGAGGACTTGAAATGGTCCATCACCACGAGGGTTGAGTTTTGACTTTCTTTATTTTGGAAATCTATCTTTGTGTAAATGTAGCCAAACCCAATCTCCCTCTTCAAAAATTATTTCTCTCCTCTCCTTATTGCTTTGTTTAGCATATCTCTCACTTTGTTTTTGTATTTTATTTTTAACCTTCTCATGTAATTTTCCCACAAATTCTACTTTTGATGCCCCTTCTTTATGAATGATATCTTGTGGATTAGACAATGACAACAAATCTAAAGGTGCAAAAGGGTTAAAACCATACACAACTTTAAAGGGAGATAATTTAGTAGTTTTGTGGATACTGCACAAATTAAGTTGTTAAAACCTATGCCTTGACAACTAGCATGGCTTATTTGGTCATTTCAAACTTCCTTTACAAGTTTCTTATTTCTCTAAGCATCATTTCTCTTCTTCACTTTGCTCATTTATCTTCTAGTCTTATCTGTTTATCAAGGATTTTAACTTTCGTTGTTCTTCCAAGAGGTAAGTTTGTAGATTTCTCAGTTTCTGTATTTCTCTTGCTTGTTCGTCATCTTTCCATTCTTTACATTCGTCATCTTTGTAAATATTCGATTTTATCCAAACAAATAAAAATATTTTAAAAAATAAAAAATGTATTTGATTAATTTTAGAAAAAAAAACATCTTTTTTGTTTAAAATGTTAAGAAAGTAAAAAAATATTTTTTAAAATAAAAGTTTGGAGTGTTAGTTTATGATTTTATTACTTTTTATTTTTAGAAAATAAAAAAATATAGTTTGGTTCAATTCCATTAGGTTTACAAAGAAAATAAACAAAAATAAAAATTAAAAATAAAATTTACCTTTTGCACTTTTGGAATTACCTTTCAAACCCATACTTTTCTATTTGGGTTGGCAGTTCAGGCTTACTCTTTACATTTCCTCTTTTATTATGTGCACCCCATTCTTTTATTTGGGCTAGCAGTTCAAAATCGCTTTCCACACCCCATTTTAGTATGCACATCGCCACATTTTCCTATGGGCCAACAGTCCACAACTGCTTTGCATACCATGTTTCTACTATACATCACCCTCACACTTTTTCCAAAATCTCTCTACGTACACCAAATATTTCGTAGACTCACCCCTATTCTACCACCTTAACCTCTACATGCCCAAAAGCTACACCACACGTTGCTTTTGCAAAATGCGTCACACACCTTCCCTTCACTCATGTACACTCTCAAAAAAGATGCAGCACACAATTTTTTGGCAGCAAAAAAAAATGGGCATACACTTTCTCTCCTCACTCTCTCCTATACTCCACCACTCCTCACTTATATATCTTGCCAAACTACATATCATACCTCATTTATTCTTCTCTTACACCCTCATGCTATTGTGAAAACAGAGTATCGCAAAATCGAAAAAAGGGAAAAAATGAAATAACATTTGAACCCTAACGACCACAACAATTGTACCCAAATATGTTAGCACCAAGGCTAAGCATGTGATTTGATGAAGTCAATAAAGACTATAACTTGCTGAAGTTTCTGATGGATAGGATCTGGACTATGTTAGATCAATGCCTAGCACGTGAGCTGATGAAGACTGCCTCATGAAGAATCTGTTGGAACCAACCTGAACCAGAATTGTTCAAGTGAAGACTTTGAGCCAACATGAAGATGGTTGGGTGATTCGGTCTTGGTCCTTAGTTGTGTTTGTGTGTTGGTGTTGGCTTAGTCCTTAATCATTAGTGGCATGATTCATCATTCCTGAGGTGCTAAAGAGATTCACAAATATTTTTATTAAAACTGGTTTTAAGAAAAATAGCCCAAACTGATTTTTGCTGGAAAAGGTTTTTCAACAATTGAATTTCTAAAACAATCGATTGAATGTGACAGTTATTTCTGTTACTACTGGAATCTTTGACTAGGTTAACTAACGGTCAATTCAATCGATTGAATGGTTTGTTCAATTAATTGAACTGTGACAGCTAAGCTATTTTAAAACTGATTTGGGTATTTAAAGGAATGGGCACTATCATTTTCAAAATATCTAAGATTTTCGAAAATCATTCCTTGAGAATTTCTAAGTGAGATATAGCGCCCCTTTTGTGCGATCATCCTTTGACCAAGCTTTTCAAAACAAGAAACCTCCAAGAAAGTGAATCTTTAAGCATTCTTGAGTGAGGTTCTTGCGAATTTGGTTCTGGACCAAAGATAAGTCTTCTACACCTGATCTTCATTCTTTGTAATCTGTTCTGTGTAGAAGTTCTATGTGATCAATTGTTGATCTTGTTGTTATTGTATTCTGTTAACTATTTTCAATTACTGAATCTGTAATTGAGTTGGTGCAGTGGATTTCTGCACTGGTCTCACATCTGCTGAGGGGTTCAGTAGAGTGTGAGTGCTGCGGGGAGCAGTATTGCTTGCGGATTGCAAATGTTTTAGTGCAGTGGGTTTTTGCATTGGTTTCACACTAGCTGAGGGTTCAGTGAGGTGTGGGTTTACTGTTAGGAGTAGTAAGTACTGCGGGGAGCAGTTTGTAACTTGTGGGGAGCAGTTTGTAACTTGCTGGGAGCAAGGGTTGTAAACTGATCTTGTGATCTTTTTAGTGGAAATCTTTGCTAGTTTGCAAAGGACTGGACGTAGCCCTTGAGGAAGGGTGAACCAGGATAAATCTTTGTGTTCTTGATTTCCTCTTCTCTCTTCTTGATCTTTTTATTATCTGCTTGCACTCGATTAATAAATTGATCACTGAATCTGTTTACATATATTTGAATCAACTGTGTTTCTAGGTTACTTTTAATCTACTGGATTGTGTTTAATTATCTTGAATATGGATTAACACATTTCTATACTGTAAATTGTTTTCTGGGTTTATCTCTAATAATTTTTTATGTGCACAGTTGATTGTTTACTGGACAGTCCAGAATTACACGAGTTGATTGATTGAATTAAGAATTTTCATTCTCTATTTCAAGAACAATTCATATTTGTGAAAAGATTTTGAAAGTTCAATTCACCCCCCCCCCCCCTCTTGAACTCGATCTAAACCTTATTTTACAAAATCTGCGGAGATCTTTCTGGCAACTACGTATCTTCCAGAAACTTTGAAAGTGGGTTGTTGGCTTCTGTTTTTGAACGTTGAAGTCGTTTCTTTCGATCAGGGAGCTCTTTCACAAATGTTGGAGGCAGCTAAAGTTGCAAGCCGTTTCCTCCATTTTCGTTCCTCACTCTTCACAATTCAAAACCACTCACACACTACATAGTTCTTATCCTCTATAAATAAAGGCTCTCTCCTTTATCCGAAAATCACATCTCCACTTCTCTCTTTTCTTTTTCACAATTTTTCTTCTCTAAAGTCCTAGGTTATTTTGCATATAAAAGAGCTTACTTGCTAGTTCTGATATCCTCGTTATCATCTGAGAATTTCCTGTTGTATCTTAAGGGACTTGCATAATTCACTACAAGAAAAAAACTATTTAGAGACCAATTTTTAGCTACCAAATGAAATGGTTGCTAATTATGACCAAAATAGTCACCAAATTAAATTTTGATTGCTAAATAATTACAAAATATGAATTTAGTGACCAATTAAGTTAAGATAATTGGTATCTAACACTAGCTACCAAAGTTTTAGTGACCTATACCATTGGATTCTAAATTGGTATCTAATTAAGTTAGAGATTAATTTAGAATCTAATGATGTAGGTCACTAAAACCTTGGTAGTTAATGTTAGATACCAATTATCTTGACTTAATTGGTCACTAAATTCAATCATTACTTCTATTTTGTAGTTATTTAGTAACCAAAATCTAATTTGGTAGCTAGATTGGTCATAATTAGCAACCATTTTATTTGACAGCTAAAAATTAGTTTTTAAATAGCTTTTTTCTTATAATGATTTATCGTAGATAAGTCTTTAAAGACAACGATTTTTCACGCCTCCAGAATTTAACTTTATTTGTGTTTTTAGCCGTTTTTTACAACACATCCTACCGTAAATTTGGACACAAACACCTTATGCATCCCTTGAATCTGGACTTAAAGGGTTGGATACAAGTAACTCATCACAGGTTATGGGTACAAATACTCATATTCATCTTCCCATTTTCAGGCTAAAGGAATTTTTCCATAGAATATTTTAGGAGATTATATTGTAAACGATATGATTTTGGTTTGTAATTCCCTTTGTCCAAATCTTCTACCTTTTTATTATAGTGTGCATCTGTTATTGATTATTTGGTGGCTTCTATTTTAGCAACATCACTATAGGGATGCTAAATAAAATTAATATTAGGTACTGCAGACCCTGATGGCCATAAGAGAGCCCTTATTGGAAATGGTACAGCAAATTTCACTGGTGTTGCTAACCTAAACTTTAACTTTCGAGTGATGGAGGCAAGATATATCTTTCATAGTTTATAAAGTTATCTAATTCAGTTCATGCACAACCAACCATTCTATTTTCTGAAGAAAAAAAAAATCTAGCTCCTGTTGGTGTAAGTTTATATGTTGATGTTTTTTGGAAAGTATTTTAGGAATATGATGTGTTTTGTAGACCTAGATGTATTTGGCTATTCCAATTGTTATATACTTCTCATAAAGATTGACGGGAGCACTAAGATCAAGCATAAAGCCTGTGAGAATATTAAAGGTAAGCATGGAATGAAAAATTACTCATTATATGAAAGAAATATATGTATGATGGTTAAATATTTTTGGCTAATCTATAAAGTTTTGTTCGTAAAAAAATTCTCAAAATGCATGTCTCACTACATATCCTCCACTTTGAATAGAATATAAGAATTGTTCTCTTTTACTGATCTTTAGTCTATCTATGCATTTGTGAATTATGGTAAAATTTTGTGCTTATTATTATTTTATGTATTTAATAATCTTTGTAATTTTATGATAAAACTTTGTGCTTATTATTTAAGAAGCTCTTTTATTGTTGGTCGAACGGTACGATCTCAAATATGATGTTGGTATTTTCTTTTTGCTCTCTTTTGGTATGGTGTCTCTTCTCTCACATGTTTTTTGTTTGCAGAAGATTATGACTCAAATTAACCATTCCATCTGAACATAAGGATATGTGGGATTTCCACTTAAGAAAGTAATATTACATTCGGATGAAACATAAACCTAAAAATCATCCTAAGGTCTTTACTGTAAAAAGTCCTTGAACTACATATTCAAGCAAAATATGAAAGGCTTCTTAGTTTGTTAGTGAATTGTGTATTGTAATTGTAGTGGATGTTGTTGGATTACGTTGTATATCTTCAATTGTTATATGACAAAAATTATATTGTTCATATTTGAAATGTGTTTTTTTTAAGAAATCTGTACTTTATTTATTTGGTTTGAGAAGTGTATATAAGAAATTCGGTGATCACGTGTGTTTGGAATGTTAATTAATTATTTCTAAGTGTCCATATAAGATTACTAAGATAAGCAAAGTATAAACTATTTTGGTTTTGGTTCATTACATTGAAAACCACCAATAAACATTATTGTAGTTTATTGCATTGGAGAAACCACCAATAAACATTATTGTAGTTTATTGCATTGGAGTTGGACCTTAGACTAGGTGGAATGGAAATAAAAGGTTGAAATAACATTAGTACAAATTGGTTGAAGACAAGAATCAACATGAATGCATTAGGTTGTTATTGTCCATTTTTGTTAAATAAGTTCAAAAAAATCCTTATAAGGAAACCACATAACTCAACAGGGATAATTTCATAATTTCCAGGATTTCGTTGGTTGTCCGATCACACAGTAAAGGAAAAACATAATTAGACAAATTAAAAATTATTTATCATAGCATGTTGTAACTATTTTACACCTTTGTTGGGCGGGTGCATGAAGTACATAAGAGGCAGTCATGTACATTAGCATAATTTAAAGTCCATACCATATGTAAAAGGTTGTTCATTATGTGATTATCCACTTATTAGAGAAATTCATCAAATTATTCTAAATTCTCTATTTTTGTTATCCTTTTGTTAATAATTGGTTATTAGGGTCTTAGAATCAAATTGTACACTAATCCTCATAAATTTGTCTAATAAATGAACAAGAGGCGTTTGGATTGAGAAAAGCAAGATTGAAGTCTATGGTACAGATATAAGAGAAAATCTGATGCAGAGAATGATGCCCAGTGGTGCTAGAATCGCATAGGGTGTCACTCGAGTTGAGAGTGATTAGGGAAATTGTACCCAGTGCCATGGAATTGTGCTAGGCAGTGTTGAGGTCAAGACTCAATGATTCCCATTATTCCCAGTGATGCTAGAATAGCGGTGGGTGCCACTGAGGCCAAGAGCCAGTGATACTGTTATATGTATTTAAGGAGGTCTCGACATTAGAGTTAAAGAGATCGTCTTGGAAGAGAAAACAGATCAAACTAGGAACGACTAAGGTTTCAAAAAGTTCTCTTTTCTCCTCTTTCTATAATTTTTTTCTTCCATTATTCATCACAATGTTTGGTTTCTTCGTGACAACGAGGAACTAAACCCATTTATATTAGAATTAACCAACTGAACTCTCATGTAATCCATATTGGTTTTACTATATATGTCTTTCCGTTCAATGTTAGTATTTTTCTTTTATATTTAATGTCTATTGTGGTTTGATCATCCATGGCTTAATATTTGATTCTTGGGTATTGGAAAATATCATTTGTAATATAGAATTGAATTAAAATACCTAGTGAAAGATTTTCTCTGGGAATAGAACTTGATTCATTAGTTGTCTTAAAACCTTCATAGAGAAAACAAGTTTTGTTTATTGATTGCTCAAGGAATTGACTTTTAATAGGTAAACTTAGACTCATTCACCTAGGGGATTAGGATTTGAGTATTTTAGTGGGTTAACATTAACATTAGTTTGGAAAGAAAATAAATGATTTTATGCATGAGAGTGGAGTTTGATGAAGTCTAATCCTAGCAATTACATTTCATAGTATTCTTAACATTTTCTACATTCCAAGTATTCGATAAGAATACCAAAATAATTTAATATTTTATTTAACAAAATTATTTTTCCTGGTCATTAAACAAATAATAGAATTATTCTTTAGTTTAATTTAGTTATAGATTACAATGTATTATACAAGTCATTTAATAGACAATATTTACTTATCACTTGTTATATGTGTGACTGGTGCATTTGTTATTGAACATCACGTGCTAACAACTTCTAGACTCAAAGTCTGATACTAAAAGGTTGTATAGTGTTATAGACTAAGCCTGATTGTCCTAGATCCAGACTCTATTTAACAAGTGAATCTTGATAATTTTATTAAGGCATTAAAACTTACTAATAATGTTAATTCATTTAAATAATTTCTAATACGAATTACTAGTTTAAAGAGATGTCATGAATATAACTAAAAGAGAAAAAAAAAAGTCTAATAAGAATTATAGAAAAAAAAAAGAAAAAACAAATTAAAAGGAGACTACGACAAAACGAAACTTTAACTAAAAATTTTCATAGTTCTTAGTTATAACAAATGAAAAGAATGTAAATCACCTAATCACTTAACAATGAACTCCTCTTCCTAATACACCTTAATAGAAATATCAATAATGAAAATTTTAGAAACCTGCCATCCAAATTTTTTCAATAACGTACCACCTCCTATTTCTTTGAGAAAGGGAAACTGGTGTTTAGCTCTACTTTACATTTGTTTCCGGAGAACTTCCTTTGTTACCTACAGTAAGAAAAGCACATTTTTTTCTTATGAAGTGTAAGCGTAGAAAAGTCGTGTAAAGGCTAGGACGTTTCTAATAAAGTTGAAAAGATATCGAAAAGTGGGAATGATGGCTTGTAAAATTGAGAACAGTAGAATAAGGATAATTAGTGGCCACTTTTGGACATGATTAACAGTGGAAAGGAGAGGCAATAAACTACATTAAAAATCGGACACGACAATGATGTTATCGAATATTTAGCTTAATAGTTAAGAAAGACATGCGTGTCCCTTCTCACCATGTCATAAAGATAAAGTAGTACAGACTTCATTCGTAGACCATCCATTCATTATATTACAAGACCAAAGTAAAAAAAAAAAATCGAAATATTTAAGAATTAAACTGTCCTAGTGATTCATTATCTAAAGAAAACGTTATTTTTTAGTCACCAAAATAATGAAAAACACTCCACTGAAGTCTCATTTTATCAATTATCCACTTTCTATCTTCCGTTTTCTTTATGTAAATTATATGAAATAGACCTTAAGAGACATATTCGCTGTCTTAATAAGTAATTCAAGAGAATCTCTGCATGACTGTTGAGAATTAGAAACATTATAATAATCAGAATTAAATAAAGATAAACTGTATTTAAGGTATTAGATATCCAGGTAAAAAATCTATTTGAAACAATCCAAATATATATAATACTTTAAACAACCTAAAAAAACATGCATCCACTTTACCATCACCTTTATATAATAATAATACATAAAAGGATTTTAAATTAAAAAGTAAAATAAGTATGATGAAAAGATTATTATTTTAAATTATCAATTAGTATTTATTTGATTGGGCATCAAACTATCACTACTCATATAAAGAATTAAGATTCAAGATAAAAAAATTTACTATTGATTGAATCGACATATATCATTATAACTTGAGTTCAGTGCCACTTCTTACATAAACTCGTCTATGCACAAAATACAAACAGGAGTGAAAAACATGTTACATCAATCCCACGTGATAAGTGATAAATTAACGCAACAACCACCACCTTGTAACATCTTATAATTCAATTAGTAGCAATGACATGACTGGTTTACGTAGAACAATTCCAACTCAGCACAAACCAGGAACAAGCATAGAACAATAATATATAATAATATAGAATAAGGACGAGGAAGGCAAGGGGTAGGGAAAAAGGCAAATAAAGCTCTCTAACTCTACTATCCATTCACATCCAGTGGCCAACGCTGGAAGTAGCAGCCAGCTAATTCCTACGACGTCGACTTCACACCAACCTTCCAATTTTTACATTCACAGTGTAATTCTCACTCAATATTCACACCACCGCATTTATAAAAACCGCACCATCCCACTTCAACCAAAAACCACTAACTGATTCCTTCATCCCCTTTCGCACACCCACCTTCACTAACCCAATGGAATATGGCAGATTGGGGCCCAACGACCCAGGTGGCTCCTCCCGCCGCTCCACCACTCCTCTTACCAAACCAACCCCCTCTTCATCCTCCGCAACCACCAAAAGAAAGCTCATCCTCCTCTTTCTTCTCGGAGCCGCCTTAATCGTCGCCGCCACCATCTCCGCCGTCCTCGTCACCGTTGCCCGCTCCCGCGCCTCCACTAACCAAAACGGGCACAACCTATCCCGCAAGCCCACTCAGGCAAGACCCATTTTTATTTTTTTTTTTATCCGTAGAAATTAAATGGAAAAAAGTTTAAACATATAAACACTCAACTAAGATAGAATTTGGTTTTTCCAAACTCTTCATTTCATTGCATGATCCTAATGAAAACAAATGAAATTCCCACATTGCAGGCGATTTCCCGAACCTGCAGCAAGACACGTTTCCCCACCCTATGCATCAACTCCCTTCTTGACTTTCCCGGCTCCACCACAGCCTCGGAGCAAGACCTGGTCCACATCTCATTCAACATGACCCTGCGCCACGTCAGCAGAGCGTTCTTCGCCTCCTCCGGCCTCTCCTTCGTCGCCACCGAACCCAAAGTTCGCGCGGCTTACGAAGATTGCCTCGAGTTATTGGAGGAGTCCATGGACTCTCTTTCCCGATCCCTCGACTCCATCCTCTCGCCTTCGGCTATATCTAACAGCGCCGAATTGAGATCAGGCTCCGATGGATCTACCGAAGATGTGATGACGTGGCTCAGCGCCGCTCTCACTAATCATGACACGTGTGCGGAGGGGCTCGAGGACTCCACTGGGAGCCTCAAGGACCAGATGGTTGATAACTTGAAGGACTTGTCTGAACTCGTTAGCAATTGTCTCGCGATATTTTCGGGCAGTGGAAGTGGCGATTTCTCGGGGGTGCCGATTCAGAATAAGAGACGATTAATGGAAGAAGAAGACGATGATATCTCGGGGAAATTCCCGAGTTGGTTGAATAAACGTGATAGAAGATTATTGAGTTTGGCCACGTCAGCGATTCAAGCAGATATTGTGGTGTCTAAGAACGGTGACGGAACGGTGAAGACAATTGCAGAGGCCATTAAGAAAGCGCCGGAACACAGCAGTCGCCGGTTCATTATTTACGTGAGGGCAGGAAGGTAATTAAACAAATATCACCTGAATATATATTTATTGTTTAATGCACATAGTATTCCTGCTTACTATCTTTCAGAAAAGTATACGCTTTTCGAGATAACGAACATTGCACTTTTTTAATTATTTTCTTGTTTTTTTTAACTGTTTTCATTATTGGACGTGATATGATATGCACTGAATAAAAGCGAACATGGTCGGTGACGAGTTACGCTATTATTTGAAAAACACTTTTCTGCATGCACTTCTCAGAATTGTCTGGGAAGGTATTATTATAATTTCTAACAATGTTTACGCCACAATTTCCGTTAACTTAGGTTGATGTTAGATCAAATTTGTCGGGAAACATATTCGATTAATTATGCTGTTGACTCAAAAGGATGTTAAATCAAATTTGTTTACTCAAAGCTGGTTTTATGTTAATTTTTACAGTGTGTTATTTTGTATTTTATGATTGCAATGGATTAAAAGTATGAGATTTGTGGGTGACTTTAATTTGGATATGATGGAATTTTCAGGTATGAGGAGAATAATTTAAAGGTGGGCAGAAAGAAAACAAATTTGATGTTTATCGGAGATGGGAAGGGCAAAACTGTCATTACAGGAAAAAAGAATGTGATAGATGGCATGACCACATTCCACACTGCTTCCTTCGGTACATTCCTCGACTATACAAATTTTCAAATTTTGCTTATTTTTTGCACTTTGAGAAAAGTATGGATAGAAAAATGTGAACCATTAACATGCATGATAATTGAACACCGCAAACTTGCACATGGCCCATGTCGTTCTAGTTGTTAATGCTTATATTCGTATTTGTCTAGTTGCATGACTTTTCCATGTCCAAGTTAAAGTCCACTTGGACAATATTACCCCCACCGCCACCATTTCTGTATTTACCATGAAAGTTAACCTCTCGATAATGACGAGCTTATTAGCATGATTTTGAAAAAGAAAATTGAAATTAACTTTTTTTATAAATTATAATTAAACTATGCTCAAGTTAAAAATATATATACTAGAGAAATTATCAATAATTTGAACAAAACTAATTTTATTTTTTTCTTGAACTCAGTTTAGAATTTTTTTTTTTCCAAATAAACCTCAATACGTGTCTCGTAGTACTTTTAGAAACAAAACTAGTATCTGATCGTGGTATACGTAACATTAGTGCATACACTCGTTGTTTCCGTGGAACACGTTTTTCAGTAAATCCGTTTTTATATGCTCTATTTTCGAAGTCACAACTAAATTTGTATTGCTGAATTTCATTCAAAAAGCGAGAAGTAATTGCAGAATCTAACCCCAAGAACAAAAATTTCAATTGATAATCATGCCACATCAAAATAACATCACCCCACAACTAACTTCGTACCTATTTTATTGATGTTGGAAAAATCATTGATAAGAGAAGAGGTGGTTGGTTGTTGAAGTTTAAAGAAACCTGGCTCAACTAAACAATATCATATTGCATAAACCTTACGCATTATCTTCCCTTTGTCAAAGCAAATGATTATTCATTTCTTGACTTTTAATTGTCACTATTCCATTATCATAATTACTATTAGTAACATATCCTATACATTGGTGGACAGCGTTATCCTCATGTGGCAACGTAGAATTAAATAAACCCAAACATTAATGACAGACCCCTACTTAAATTACTAACACTCAATTATTGGTTGTTGGCTAGTCTTGCAATGCAAGACAAAATTATCAATCAAAATATGTGATTATGTCCCAAATTAAATTAAAAAAAAAATTAGACACTACACTTCTTATTTATAATATTTTTTAAAATATAAATACATTTTATTTTATTTTTTACTTTAGTGATGTTTTTAAGTTCTAACTACAATTTATTTCACTTAGTTCATTTTCCTAATTTAGACTATGAATTATGGCAGCTGCTAGCGGTGCTGGATTCATTGCACGAGACATCACGTTCGAGAACTATGCCGGACCGGGGAAGCACCAAGCGGTGGCGCTCCGTGTCGGAGCCGACCACGCGGTGGTGTACCATTGCAACATTGTGGGGTACCAAGACTCATGCTACGTCCACTCTAATCGTCAATTTTTTCGAGAATGTGACATTTACGGTACTGTAGACTTCATCTTCGGCAATGCTGCGGTCGTCTTCCAGAAGTGCAACATATATGCTCGTAAGCCCATGGCCCAACAGAAGAACACCATTACAGCCCAAAATAGAAAAGACCCAAATCAGAATACGGGCATATCCATGCACAATTGTCGGATCCAACCCGCTCCGGATCTTGTCCCGGTTAAGGGCAGCTTCCCCACCTATTTGGGCCGTCCATGGAAGCAGTTCTCTAGAACCGTCTTCATGTTATCTTACATGGGTGACCACATACATCCCCGTGGATGGTTGGAATGGAATGGAGACTTTGCTTTGGACACATTGTATTATGGTGAGTACATGAATGACGGGCCGGGTGCGGCTGTGGGCCAGCGGGTCAAATGGCCGGGGTACCGGGTCATTAAGTCTTCTGTGGAGGCAAATAGGTTCACGGTGGCCCAGTTTATATCCGGGTCAGCCTGGTTACCATCCACTGGAGTGGCTTTCGCGGCCGGGTTATCCGCATGAAAAACAGTGCAAAGTATATACAGATGAAAATTCCAACGAAGCCTCGGACACCTATTCAATTCTTACGAACTATAAAAAGAATTTCAACCACACCTATGCAGTTTAAGAAATGGAAAATGGCTCATATTTTATTTTTTTACCAAAATATAGTATTTTGGTCCTAATTGTTTATATCATTATGATGGTAGTAATAAATGCAAGTAAAACAAGGCTTTACATGCTAACTTTTGTACTTTTATTTCTTACTTCCACAAAATAAAAGATGTTATACATCAACAAATTTTAGTGCAATTGTCATCTTATTAATATAATTAAATGCGGATGGAAGGGTATCATTGCAATTTCTGCAAATTGTGTTATATATTAAAAGAGTATTAGTTATTTTTGTATTAGGAATTTATAGTGAAACGGTATAAGAAGTTATTTTTGTATTAGGAATTTATAATGAAACGGTGTCATACATGTGAAACAAGATAGTCAATCATTTAATGGCAGAAAAGTTTCAAACAACCACCATATTCTACTCCAACAAGATGTTCCTGTATTGAATTCCAAGGTTCAACGATGAAAATGTAGACCAATGGTTGTATCAATGTGAATTTTTTTTCTATTGATAATACCCCATATGATATGCAAGTGCAATTAGCCATCGTACATCTTGAAGGAAGAGCAACTCAATGGCAGACAACTATGGCCAAATACACCAACTGTTCATTGTTGTCTTGGAAGGCTTATAGTTTAATGATTCGGGAAAAATTGGAGAGGTTTGCATGGATCCTATGGCTGACTTGATGAAATTACATCAAAAAACTACAGTAGATCAATATTATGATACGTTTGACACTATCATAAACAAGTTAAATCTTTTAGAATCTTATAATGTGAGTTGTTTCTTAGGGGGATTAAGGAAAGACATAAAAATGATGGTACACATGTTTCAACCAACCATTGTCCACAAAGCTTTCTCGTTAGTCAAAATACAAATAGTGATTATTCTTGGTATCTTATAAAAAATAAAGGTATTCTTGGTCCTAAACGAGTGAGTGCAGACAAAATGGAATTTCACAAAAGTCCTAATAGAAATCGAAATCAACTAAGGCCTACTAGAACTCTAACACCAACATTTATGAGTGAAAGGAGGGCCAAAGGCCTTTGTTATTTTTGTGAAGAACCATATACAACAGAGTATAGTTTGACCCACAAGAAAATCCAAATTCATGTTATGAAAATTCAAGAAACACCTTCAGATCAAGAATTAAGTGATAAAGAAGAACAAGCTAAGCCATAAATATCGGTTAGTGCATTGACAGGGGTAGCTAATTTTCGAAATATGAGAGTCACTGGCTATGTTAATAAACAACCTCTACATATACTCTTGGACAATGGCAGTACTCATAATATTTTGGATATCCAAATTACAAAGAAATTTGGATGTTTGATAGAGGAAAGGGATCCTTTATTGGTAATAGTAGCGGATGGGAACAAGATCAAGATTTCTTCTGTGGTGAAGAAATTTGTGTGGAGAATCCAACAAACAACTTTCACCTATGATGTTCTTCTTATTCCTTTAGGCTGTTGTGACCTAGTACTTGGAGTTGAATGGTTAGTACTTGGAGACTATGTATGGATTATAGGGATCTTAACAAAAATACAATTAAGAACAAATTTCCTATTCCACTCATAAATGACCTCTTAGATGAACTACACGGGTCTTCAATTTTTTCTAAGATTGACCCGAGAGTAGGATATAACCAAGTGAGAATGAATCCTGGAGAAGTTTACAAGACAACTTTCAAAACCTATGCAGGACACTATGAATATATTATCATGCCATTTAGGTTAACCAATGCACTAACAACATTTCAAGGATTAATGAACTCTATTTTCCAACAATTTCTATGAAATTTTTTGTTAGTGTTTTTTGACGATATACTAATATATAGTGCAGATTTGAGAAAAGCTCATCTACACCACTTAAGGCAAGTCTTTCTTGTTTTACGTGACAATTCATTATTTGCTAAAAAGTCGAAATGTTTTTTTGTTATCAACAGGGTGAAATATCTAGGACATTTCATATATAAGCAAGGAGTAAAAACTGATCCTACAAAAATAGAAGTTATGTTGAACTGGCCAGTTTAACAAAATATTAAACAACTGGGGAGCTTCTTGGACCTAGCCGGTTATTATAGAAAATTTGTGAAAGGGTTTGAGTGGATAGCTAAACTATTAACAAATCTTTTAAAGCAAGATAGGTTCCTATGCTCAGAAGCAATGACAAAATCCTTTCAACAGTTGAAGGAAGCTTTAACAAAAGCACCAGTGTTAACATTACCAAATTTCCAAAAGAAATTTGTGGTAGAGCAAATGCTTCAGGTATGGGGGTAGGAGTTGTTTTAATGCAAGACTAACATCCTACAACATTCATCAGCAGAACCCTAAACAGGCAGCAACAAACCCTTTCTACTTATGAGAAAGAATTACTAGTTGTGGTGTTTGCTGTTCAAAATGGCGTCACTATATGTTACCATCTCAATTTGTGGTAAGGACTGATCATTACAGTCTAAAATATCTTCTAGATCAACAATTGACAATAATTTTTCAACAAAGATGGTTAGTCAAGTCAATGGAGTTTGACTTTGCCATTAAATATAAGCAAGGAAGGACAATGTTATGGTTGATGCTTTATCACAAATGACTACACTGGACTGTAATTCTATGATAATACACCAAATGAAACCAAATTTGTCACAAAAGATTCAGCAAGTTTTTTTTTGAGAGATGCCAATCTACAGCAATTGGTGCAAGAGCTAAAAACATATCCAAATTCTCATAAGTACTACCAGTAGATTAATGAGGAATTAAGAAGAAAAGGTAAATTGGTAGTGGGAAATGATGTGGAGTTGCGTCAATATATATTATAGTGGCTACACTCTTCACCTACAAGCAGCCACTCGGGTATTACAAGAACTATGCAGAAGGTAAAATATATATTGTACTAGAAGGTCAAAATATGAGACAAACGCTTCACTGGGATTACTTCAACCTTTGCATATTCCAGGTCAAGTCTGGCAGGATATATCCATGGATTTTATAGAAGGTTTACCTAACTCTTCAAGTAAACAAGTTATTTTTGTGGTTGTTGATAGATTAAGCAAGATTGGCCATTTTATTGTGCTTAGCCACCCTTACATAGCTAAGGAGGTAGCACAAGCATTTATGGATAATGTTTTCAAGTTGCATGGTTTTCCAAATACAATAACCAGTGATAGAGATTTTGTTTTTGTTAGTGCATTTTGGACAGAGTTCATGAAATTCCAAGAGGTTTAACTCTAGTTGTCATCCAGTTACCATCCTCAGACAGATGGTCAAACAGAGATAGTCAACCGATGCCTTGAAACATATCTCCAATGTAGGTGTTCTGATTCACCATCTCAGTGGAGCAATTGGCTGCCCTTAGTAGAATGGTGGTATAATACCACCTATCACACATCTACTAAAACTACACCATATGAAATTGTGTTTAGCAAGCCACCACCAATTTACCTTCCAAAAGTGGACCTAGTGAATTGAAGCCTTACTAAAAAAGAAGAAATGCTGAAGATTCTTAAATTTCATTTAAGAAGTCCAACACAGGATGAAACAGAATGCATATAAACATGGATATGATAGAAATTATAGTATAGGAGACTTAGTTTATGTTAAACTACATCCCTATCAACAAATTTCTGTAGCATAACGAGTCAATATGAAGTTGTCTCCTAAGTTTTACTAGCCATTTAAGATTATTGACAAGATAGGCCAAATTGCATACTAGCTGCAACTTCCCAGTACCTCATGTATCTATAATGTTTTTCATGTTTCCCAATTGAAGAAACACGTAGGATTGGCAACAGTAGACCCCACTCTTCCTTATGAAGCACAATATACTGCTGCAGACAGAGAACCAAAAACTATACTTGACCGTATAACAGTAAAAGGAAAAAGAATGCTAATGACAAAGGTTTTGATTAAGTGGAAGCATCAACTTCCAAAAGATGCTACATGGGAATTTTACTATGATTTGAAGAAGACATATCCTTCTTTTCATTCTTGAGGACAAGAATGTTTGGTGGGGGAGCCATTGTTATATATTAAAAGAGTATTAGTTATTTTTGTATTAGGAATTTATGGTGAAATGATGCCATACATGTGAAACGGAGCAAGCAGTTATTTCTTTATTAGGAATTTATAGTGAAACGGTGCAAGCAGTGGAGGGCATACCTATATATATACCCGAAACATACTTTATGAAGATAAGAAAATAAATAATACCTGTTTTTCTATTCCTCTCTATTAATCTCCGTCTCTCTTTCAATCGCTATCTCATTTCAATCTCTGTCTCTTGTAACCCTTCTACTTTATTACAACTTCTATTTTGGGAAAAGCAGGATCAGCCCCTCTGGGTTCCTTCACAGCAAGCTTGGAGGAATTCGGTTCTCTTTGGGAGAACCCTAGGTCTTTATTGGTGGTTTCTCGGGGTCAATTAATATATTGACTATGTTCCCACATGGCATAACCACATCACTTATCACATTGTTGTGCTACGTGCTTTTTCCCCTATCCTTCGAAGAGTTTTAGGCTCATTCGTTTATGCTTTTTGAATAGTGTAGGTAATGTATAATTTGCAACTCGCTCCTCGCCCCCATGCCTCTATCCCACGTTGTGCCGTGCACGACCCGTCATTGCTGCCCCAAGCAGCCGCATTGTGTTGTTGTCCTGCGCCCCACCCTACTTGGGCCTCCTAGCACGCCTTCCACTTTCGAGTTTCCGTCGCATTTCGTACGTTTTGGTTTAGTTATTGCTAATCTATTTATTTTTTAACTAAATTTGATTAGTATTTATTAGTTGTTAAATTAGATAGTAGTTACTAAATTTTTATAATTGAATCATATTGTGCTTATTAGTTTATAAATAGTCTTTATTTTTTAATGTGTTGGTATTTGGATTCAAGAATACTAATAAATATTACTACATTTTGTAAAGTTTGTCTTTTAAATGTTATTATGTTGAATTTTGTTATATTTGATTATTAAGAGAGTTTAAGTTTTACGTTTGCGATTTAGTATTGTTTAGTCACGAAAAGATCAAAGTGTATTCCGAGGAGAGTTGAATGATCTTTTCTTTAGTCACACCTTCCATTAAAATTATTTTATCGTGGTTAGGGTTATGTAATATTTTTATGTATTAAGATGTAATTGTGTCTTTGTACAATATATTCATTGTAATTAATATCAAATTAATTTGTGACTGATGCACTTGTCATCATTAGTAAAATAGGATAACAAGTTTTCGACACCGTTGTTGGGAAATTTATGTTTCCATATATAACAATAGTGCATTTATAATTCCTTTAGATTCATCTTTATTTGTGTTTTTATTTTTATTTTGAACTAACTTGTGGTTCTAGGTTTTTGTGTGTTCTTGTATGCAAGGTACTATGGAGGACAATTTCTTCAGAACCATTTATGGATCTAGAGATCGAAAGAAATGCAAGGAGAAACTTATTTGATACAAGAAAACAGAGAGACCTAGTGATAGAAGAGCCCTTAATAAAGGCCCAACCACAAGGTCAAAGACCAGAAGAATCCAAGAGAAACTCAGCTGAACTTATCAACTTGGGCCACTGATTTGTTTGTAAATAGTAGTGTAGTTTAATTTTCCTTTTTAGGCCATGTATTGGGCCTCTGTATTTTTCTTTTAAGCTTTGTATTTTGAGCCCATAGTAAGAGCAAAATAATGCACAGGGTCACCTAGAGCTTCAAATTGGGTTTCATTTAAGCCCATTTGAAACCCTAGGCAACTTAGGGCATCAAGAGCAAGCATGGAACGCCCATCCTCACACTTGGTACATGTCCTCAATGCTTTAAGTGTGACTTGACACATGACACAAGGTCCACCATTGCCACCCCCTTCCATTGATCATTTGACAAGTCTCACATGGCTATTGGTTGCTCTAAATCTAGAAATTTTAAATTTGAATTTCCCACTCACTTTTGGCTCCAAGTTGGCTGACTTGGAAGGCTATAAATTCATGTACTCAGCCTTTGAAATTTAGCTTGAATGAATATAGTAAAGTCCTAAAAATTTTCCAGCCCACTCTTGTTTGAGCTCCTCTCTAGGTTAACACATCTTGCATAGCCTAGAACCTTTAAAGAGTTGTTCTAACCTCTCTTCTCTTCCTCTCAATTTCTAGATCATTTTCCTCCAGTGAAACACGTTGTCTTCCATGCTTAGAGCTGCTCCATTCCGCTGCCAATTTTTCATCCATTCACGATTGCAAGTTTCACATCCAACCATAGCCATGGAGGTTCATCACCTAGTGCATTAGGTTGTTCATTCAAATTCTTCCACTCTTGTTACCACTCAAAATCCAAAAATTTTTCCTGAAATGTTGATGATTGAAGCAAATTAGGCTCAGAATCAAAATCAGAGGAGAATCGTAGGGGACTTCATTACATATACGATTCTAATGAACTTAACAAGCATTGTGAGGCCAACAATGAATGAATATATTTTTGAGATGAAGCCTACATTGTTACAATTGATCAGTTCCGTCCATTATCTAGCTTGGATCATGAAGACACACACACTCATCTTTACACCTTTTGTGAGTTTTATGATTCAGTTGGTGTTATCGGAGCAGATGAAGGGGCACTATTTTTTAGATTGTTTTTATTCTCACTGACTGTAAAGGTAAAGGCATGGCTTCAATCACAACTTAATGAAAGTTTGACTAGTTGGAAGGATGTAGAAACTAAATTATTACCTCGTTTTTTTTTCTCGCTGACCTAGAATATTGAAGCAAAAATGGCTATCGCTACTTTTTTATAGGGAGCTGATGAAACCGTTGTGTTAAATCTGGGAAAGGTTTAAGGATTTGTTGAGGAAGTGTCCAAACCATGAGTTTGAAGTGGAGATGTAGGTATAGACATTTTGTAATAGACTTCAACCGCAAACGAAGATAATTCTTAATGCTTCTTTTGATGGCTCAATTTTATTCAAGATTGTAGAGGAAGTCATCACAATCATTGATTTTTGAGGTCATCATGGAAGGACACCAACACAAAAGAAGGAGTGCTTGAGTTGAACTCACAAGATTCTCTTTTGGCTCAGCACAAATTTCTGTCTCAACAAATTGGTGCTCTTAATCAGCAGATGACTAAACTACCTTAGCAAATACAAGCAATACAAGTTGCTTCAGAAAGCCCAATAAGCTCTGAGGTGTGACTTTTCTGGAGGCAATCACTCTAATTGTTGTTGCCAAATGTCTAATGGTTCCCAAGATGCTGAAGTTAGTTATAAGGGGAACCAAGGATGCCAACAACACTATTCCCAATTCTTTTAATGAATATTGGAGATAGAATAATGCTAATTTTGGTGGAAAGCATAATGGAGCTTCAGGTAGTGGATCCCACCAATAATACTCACCGTTGTATGAGTGAGTCAACAAGCTTGAAGAAATCCTACAACACTTCATGCAACTATCTATCCAAAATCAAAAATACATTGATGCATCCTTGAAGAATTTGGAAGTTCAGGTGGGCCAATTAGCAAAGGAAATGACAAACCAATTGGGAGGAACATTTTCATCAAATACTAAGGTGAATCCTAAGGAGTAACACAAAGTCATTATTACAAGAAGTGGGAAAGAGATTGGATTGAATTACGAAGGAAAAAATGAGTGTGGTGAGAGTGAGTTTGTTCAGGAAGAAGAAAAAGAAAGATGAGAGAGGAAAAGATGATAGAAGAAGAAAACAAATAAAAATGAGAAAAATAAAGAAAATGAGAAAAGAGAAAATAAGAGAGAGGAATTTAGAGCCCCATTGGAGACGAAGCTTTCTTATACCCTTATGCCTTCAAGATAAGAAAAAGAAAGGCAATTTGCTCTATTTAAAGAAGTTTTTTTAAACAACTGCATATCACTATACCTTTTGCAAAGGCTTTAGAGCAAATGCCTATGTATGATAAGTTCAAGATGAATATGCTCACAAAGAAAAGGAAGTTTATTGAGAAAGATATTATTGAGTTAGAGATTGTTTGTGGTTGCAATTATTCGAAAGTCCTTGCCTCTCAAGTCTAAAGATATTTGGAGTTTTAATATTTCAGTAACCTTAGGTGAATCACCTGTGAGGAAAGCTTTGTTGGATTGGGGACCAACATCAATCTAATGTCCCTATCTATGATGAAGAGGATTGGTAACATGGAGGCCCGACCTACTAGGATGACATTGTAACTAGTGGACAATTCAATCAAGCATCCTTATATGGTAGTGGAAGATGTGTTGATGAAAGTGGGAGAATTCATTTTTCTAGTTGACTTTGTTGTGATGGATATGGATGAAGATGATGACGTGCCTTTAATTCTTGGAAGACCTTTTATGAAGACGACTAGAGTCATCATTGGTATGGATGATGAAAAGATAAAGGTCAGATCATAGGATGATGAAGCTACTTTTGATCCTTTTGAAGCTCTAAAAGAATGTTTGGGAGTAGAAGCTCACCATGTGACACAAGACAAAAAAAAACCACATCAGGTGTTTGGAAGAAGATAGTTGGATGTTTCAAGCCAACACAGACTACAACTTAACATCCTTATTTAGAATTGAGAAGGTTTACCTAAAGCTGAAGGAAGAAGTGAGACTGTGTAAATAGATCATATTAGGCACTTCAAAGACGAGAGTTTTCTTCGAAAGATTGAGCTAAATTGTTTTTTTTTTTCATTATCTAGGAGGCAGTCCAAAATTTATCATTTTTCATTACTTGAAAAATTTCTTTAATTATGTTTTACTTTGGATTGTTTAATTTTGATTTTACTTAGTTGTGTTTATATTTTGTGATGTATTGTGATTTAAGAGTTGTAACGGGTAAAATTTTTGAAAATTTCAGCACTCAAGCCAAACTCGAGTAGTTGAGTTTGGCCCATTTCATAGTTTTTAGTCTCAGGTTGTAATCTTTGTCGGGTGCACATATCTGAGCCTGAATGTAGTTCGCATTTTTTGTGAAAATCACTTTAAAACCCTAACCCAACTCAAACACTTTCATTTTGGTTTCACACTAAAAGCGTTGTGCTTCACAACATTTTCATTGCCTAAGCAAATTTGTGATTGATTATGAGTTTTAACCTTCTTCAATGTCTACATCTGAAATTTATATCCAAGGTAAGTTCTTTTGATTTTAATTTTTGTAGTATTTGATTAAGATTGTTTTTAATTAATTAGTAGTGTCAATTTGTTAGTATTATTTTGTTTTAGAGTTTTATTGTTTGTCAATGCATTGTGGTGGTTTGTGTATATACTTTGGGCGAATTTTGACTGTTAAAACTAAGAATCTTTCAAAATGTTGTTCGTGGCACCTGGCTGACGTTCACTAAGCTCGATACAACTACCCAAAAATGTTTAAATTTGTTTTCTAGGCCTGGCTCACATTTGTTGAGCTCGACGCACTTCTTCGATTTTTAGTTGTCAATTTTGTTTTGTTTTCAGTGATTTTTTTAATTGTAATTTTTGTAAATGGCATCCCATTCTAGAAAGCAAAAGCATCTGGAAGGACAATCCTCCAAGGTAGAGAAAAGAATAAGAGACAATTTACTTACATGGAGAGAATAAGAGATTAATTATGTGTTTGGGACAAGGTGAAGCAGTTGAGTTTCAAGATGAAGTAAGAAGGAGAATTGGATTATAATGGGAACTTATCCAAAGCTAACCAACATTGTTGTGGTGAAGGAATTCTATGTTGATGCAATGGTGGAAGAAGGGTCAATCCCTCCATACACTAGTTATGAGAGGGGGAAGTGATAAAGTTGATTTACATGATATTATGGACTTATTTTATGACAAAAATCAACACTTTCCATACTTGAAATTTGCTTAATTCTCAATCTTATTTGGTTTTTGTTAACAATTTTATGGGAGTAAAAAAAAGGATTTGATTGCTAATTCCTTATATTTTGGTGGAAATTGAGCAGAAAAACATTGGATTAGAAGAAGAAGGATTGAAGTCTTGAAGAAGTGAGAGAAATGAGCAAAATTTGAGTAGAAGAAGTCAAGCTTGGCCCAACAAATCTAAGCCCGACACAAGAGAACCAAAGAGCAAGATAAGAGAAATATACCCAATGTACATCACTTGGATTTGCAACAAAATCTAGTGACGCCCAACTCAGCTGACTTGAGTCGGGCACCAACATCAAAATTTCTAGTTTATTCAATAGTTACTCATACTAGGATTAGGCATCTTAGGTTATTAGGGATCGAAATTCACAATTTGAATGCATTTTTAAGATTTCTTATGGATTCTTCTTCATATTCCACTATTCCTTTGTAAAGTTTGATATTAGCCAAAAGTGATTGGTTCTAAATAATACTGAGTTTTAGTCAAGAGTGATTTTGTTCAAAAATATACTCGATCTTAATAAAAAATAATTTTATTCTAAGGATTGGTTTTAGTTAAAAGTGATTGTGTTTCAAATAGTATTTATGTCTATCCAGATGGCGAGTCCAAACAATAGTTACTTTATATCTTTCAGTGTTGATAAAAACTTTTTGTAATTTAGGTTATCAAACTAACTAATATAAAAATATCTTCTATAAATATCTCTTAACTTTCATGATCGCAAGAATTTTATTTTTGTTTTTCAAAAAAATTTAAAAATATTTTTAACAATGTAGGTCAAACTTAAAATTACACGTAACATTTTTTTATGATACGATATTCTTAAGAAAACTATTACTCAAATCATTTATCAATTAGAAATTTTGTTTTCAAACTTTCTAATAGAAAATTTAATATTTTCTCATTTTATATTTCATATGTTTTGTACAATGACTTAAAAAATAATATATCAATATTTAGAAAAAGTTTCCAATTAATAGGAAACATATAAATTAATTTCATTAAATTAAACGTTTTTACTTTTACTTTTCAAAATTTAGCATAATTTTAATTTTATAAATTTTAAAGAGAATTCTTTTAGCTATTAAAAATAGAAAATATAAATTTTAAGTCCTGAACATGAAAGCACTAGTCACTGTTAGTTTCTTTTTGTTCTGAAACCACAACACTGTTAAACGGCGAGTAGAACCAAAAGACGACCCCTTATGAACCTCTTTGATATTGTAAGTTCTATTATTCATTTAGTTTCAATTGAATCTCGATTCCATGTTGGTAACCAGGCATTAAGATTGAAACAATTTAACTTTTGGGGTTTTCGAGTTTGGTATATTTGTGTTTATCGGATATTAATTTTCGCATTCGAAATCTGGTTATATGCCCTGAAATATATGTTGTGGGGTTTATCGATTCTGAATGATTATTTTTTGAGATACTACTCAAGTTTAATTAGTTATTAAGCTATTGAAGTTGTGTGTGGTTTATTGATTTTGCGTGGTTATGATTTTGGTTCATCTAAATATGAAACTTCTATTGAATTGATCACAAGTGCATGTTTGGATTAAAGCTTGCAAACACAAGTTTGAATCAAAAGTATGCTGTAAACTTAATTTGATAGAAAATATAAGTATACCATGATTTATGTTTGAATATTTTTTTTTTCAAAAGTGGATGAAATATTGTTTGGACAGTATTGATAAAAAAAATACTTGTTCTTCATGTTGTTCTTGTAAACTACAAATAGAAAGTACTTTTACTTTAAAAGCAACCTTGATGTTGCTTTGAGCTGAAACTAAGTTTATTGACAAACTTAGGTGAGAAGAGTACCGAGTAACATTCAAACACGATAACTAACAAACTGAGATAAAAGTGAGTTGGAGGTGATCAAACTGCTGTCATTGATGTTGTTGGGTTTATTGATTTTGCATGATTTTTTTTATTGGTGTATCTGAAGATTAAAACTTTACTGCTAAAGTTGCAGTAAGGATTAATCTACTAACTGGTTTCTATTTTGCTGATTAATGAAAAATTTGTGATATAAATTGTTGTTCTAATTTTTGTGTTGCTACTATCTGAATGAAAGATATAAACTTTTAATGCTGCTTGGACTATCTAATATATGTTTTTTAAAAATTTATGAAGCTTTTGGTTGCTGTCACTTACCTCCCCGTAGTGGCTTCTGGCTGCTGTTACAGTGTTTTTTTTGAGTGTTGGTCAGCACCCACCTGACACTGCTGTAAATGGTTATTGAGAACCTATGATACATTTCTCTCATTTTTCTCTCATAATTTAGAGGATGAATACCTTTTTTTTTTTTTATTTTGATTTTGGAAGTTGTGGTTGTTAGACTGTGAGAGTTTCATAGAACTCAACTCCTAGAGGGTATACTTTGTAAAAAATGGTATTAAAATACTATAAATAACATAATAATTTCACATTTTATGCTTAAATAAATTGTTATATTTTATATTATTAGTGGATCATACTATATATTATTTACTTTTAAGAAATTTTTACTGCAATAATATCTTTTTAAAAAATTATTCCTCAACTAACACTCATTCAACTTTATTTCTCAAACTAACATTATTTACTGTGTATGGCCAGAATTCTATTTTCTCGGAAGTAAAATTCTCAATTCAAATTTTGTAATTTTGAAGCTTATATTCAATCAGAATGCTAGTTCCTCGAAATTGAATTCTGAAAAGATTTTTTTTTATTTTTTTAAGTTTTATATATATTTTTTGTTTTAAAGTATAAAAATTTTTAATTTATGTGTGAATTTTTTATTTTAAAAAATCTGAAAATATATAAAAATATTATAAATATTTATTGTAGAATATAAGAAATTAGTTTTTTAAAAATCAAATTTTGACTATATAAATAATGTTTTAAAAAATTTAATTAAAAATGGTGAGGATAAATTTAAAATGTTGGAGCAAGCAGGATTTGGTCAAATTGCAAAACTAAGGCATTTAAAAGTGGATCATGCCTTAGTAACTTTATTGGTTGAAAGGTAGAGACCTGAAACTCACACATTTCACTTTCCAACTGGTGAGTGTACCATCACATTCCAAGAAATTTCACTTCAACTAGGTCTCAACATAGATGATCCACCAATTGTTGGCCCAATAATGTTTGATTGGGAGGAAATGTGTGACACTTATCTGGGTGTTGCACCAGTGAAAGGAGAATCACTCATTGGTTCACAAGTCAAACTAAAATGGCTTAGAGAAAATATGCTCCCACAATAACCTAGTGGGATACAGATCTATGATTGACCACATACAAGTTGATCAAGTAATGGACAAAATGCATTCTCTGCAATTTTATTTCAAGATTTTAAACTTTAACACAAATTTTCTGATAACAATAACTTACTACAGTTTAAATGGAATCCGTACAAGGACTTTGATGCATCGATCCCACTAGAAGCGTACAAGGATGCTGAAATTTGGACAGCATGCACGTCCCTAATTTGCTTTGCAATAGTGGAAAGGCACCAATCTGATAGAGTTCAATTACAATTTGGTATGTTCCAACAAGTCCTTGCCCCACCTAACAACTTGGAAAAACTACACAAGATTGATATGCGGGGAGGACATGACGAAAACTGGAAGACCAAGCACGCAAGGTAGATAAACATGTGGAACAACCGTCGCGAACTAACATTAAATGGCCGTACAATTCATGGACCTTTGTTCCATAGTAGAGAGTACATGAAATGGTACATGACGAATTCAATATATTTTTTTCTCAGTGCCGCATCTACTAAATGATCCACGAACACAACAAAATCCACCACTGGAGCACACATTCCCACCTACAAGTAATTATAATCATTCACAAGAGTATCCTTGTCGACATTCATTTTCAGCTGCAACAGATTATTATCGCCACAACAACAACCTCACCGATGTCAACACCCGATTTCGTCCAGGTAAATAAATTAAAATTAAGAAAATAAAAAATGTGTCTACAATTAATTGAATAATCAAAATAAAAAAAATGAATAAGAAAATAATAAATAGAAAAAATATATACACTTGATTAGTTTAGGTTTTTATTTAACAAATAATAAATAATAAAACAAATAAAAAGAGGTTTAAATTTATCTTTTTTTTTATAGAAAACATAAAAAATAATAACAGTTAACAAAAACAGAAAAAATAAAGTAAATAAAAAATAATAAAAAAATGAAATGAAAAATCAAATAAATAAATAAATAACATAAAAATAAAAACAGAATAATAAATAAAAGGAAAATACAAAAAAAGAAATTGAAATTGTTTTAAAACTGCTTCTTCTAATTCATCTTTAAAATAATAAAAAAAAAAAGAAAATCAGTCAATCTTAAAATTGCTCTGAACCACCCATGTTTTCATTTCACAATAACAAAAAATATAAAAAATAAAATATGACCGTTCTCAAACTGTTTCATCTCATGTTCATCTACACTTCATCTTTAATAATAAAAAAAAAGAAAAAAGAGTCAATCTTTCAAAACTGCTCTAAACTACTTTCAAAAGAAAAATAAATTAAATAATAAAAAAAGGGATTCACTTAAGTGGTAATTGTTCTTACGTTAAGAAGAAACTATTGATCACTTTGAGAGATACGAAGAAAAAGAGAGAGAAAGTAGAGAAGAAGAGAATATTGATTCTCCTGTCTTAGTATCCACACTCAGTTTAAAATTGAGAAGCAAGGAACTTTTGGAAAGAAGGCTATCATTTTTAAAGAACACTCACAGGTATGATTTGTAAGGTTTAGATTTTCATATGGATCTTGAAGTTTGAAATTTGTAAATCTTGTGTTCTTCTTGTGATGTTTTTTTATTTCTTCATCATTTCATTTTCATATAAAGATAAAAATATAAAAAAAAGGAGGTCATTTTGCTCTTTACGACATTTTGTTTTTTTTCTTATTTCTTAAATAATAAAAAATACATTTAATAATAAAAAGAAGAAAAAAGAGTCAATCTTTCAAAACTGCTTTGACTTACTTTCAGAAGAAAAATAAATTAAATAATAAAAAAAAGGGATTCACAGTGATTGTTCTTACGTTAAGAAGAAACTATTGATCACTTTGAGAGATACGAAGAAAAAGAGAAAAAAAGAGAGAGAAAGTAGAGTATAAGAGAATATTGATTCTCCTGTCTTACTATCCACACTCAATTTAAAACTGAGAAGCAAGGAACTTTTGGAAAGGAGGCTATCAATTTTAAAGAACACTCACAGGTATGATTTGTAAGATTTAGGTTTTCATATGGATCTTGAAGTTTGAAATTTGTAAATCTTGTGTTCTTATCTTCCTGTGATTTTTTTTTTATTTCTTCATCATTTCATTTTCATATAAAGATAAAAATATAAAAAAAGGAGGTCCTTTTGGTCTTTACGACATTCTGTTTTTTTTTCTTATTTCTTAAATAATAAAAAAATGCATCGTCTTCCATCTTACATACATTCTTTTCTGTATTTTGTCCATGTATTTTGTGCTCCCAAAACCACTCCAAAACAATCCCAAAACGACCTCCGCTGTCACCGTCATTTTTTTCGTGTCACCGTCATTTTTTTTGCGCCGCCGCCACCACTCCGCGCCGCCACCGTCACCCCGTGCAGTCGTCGCCGCTCCTTCCTCATTACTATCGCTGCTTTTGGTTCATCATGGGTGAACAAAGGTGATGATGGCTTAGGGTTAGAAGTTGGGCTATTCTATTCGCACCTCCCACATTACTATTGCACCACCAACCCAAAAAGAAATAATAAAAACTATTCGTACCCCCCACATTACCATTGCACTACCAACCTAAAAAAAATAATAAAAAAATGATTCTGGGCCTTTGGGGCCAGCCCAAAACTACAACCTTTTTTTATTTGTGTACCTCCATATTTTAAGCTTATATCTTGCATGTTTTATTTTTTTTATTTTATTGTTATAATTATTATTATTTTTATTATTTTAATAAAAATTAAAATTAGTTTACTAAAACTTTATAAATAAATTTTTGAAATATTATATTTGCTAATAATGTTAGATATCAAATGGTTGCACGCGTCATATGATATTTAATATTTTTATTCTATGGTTTTTTTAAAAATCAAATGGTCGCACACGTCAAACGATATTTAATATAAAACTTTGGAAATAAAATTTTGGGATATTATATTTTCTAATAATGTTAAATATCAAATGGCCACGCATCATACGATATTTAATATTATTATTCCAAAATTTTCTTAAATATCAAATGGCCTCACGTGTCACACAATATTTAATATAAAACTTTGGAAATAAAATTTTGAGATATTATATTTTCTAATAATGTTAAATATCAAATGGCCACAAGCGTCATACGATATTTAATATTATTATTGCAAATATTTTTAAATATCAAATGGCCGCACGTGTCATACGATATTTAATATAAAACTTTGGAAATAAAATTTTGGGATATTATATTTTCTAATAATGTTAAATATCAAATGGTCACACACATCATACGATATTTAATATTATTATTCCAAATGTTTCTTAAATATCAAATGGCCGCACGTGTCACACAATATTTAATATAAAACTTTGGAAATAAAATTTTGGGATATTATATTTTCTAATAATGTTAAATATCAAATGGCCACACGCGTCATATAATATTTAATATTATTATTCCAAATGTTTTTAAATATCAAATGGCCGCACGCGTCATACGATATTTAATATAAGACTTTGGAAATAAAATTTTGGGATATTATATTTTCTAATGATGTTAGATATCAAATGGTCACACACGTCATACAATATTTAATATTATTTTTCTAAAGTTTTTAAATATCAAATGGCCACATGCATCATACGATATTTAATATAAACTTTAGAAAATAAAATTTTGAAATAATTTTTTTAATAATACTAGATATCAAATGGCCATACGCGTCATACGATATTTAATATCATTATTTCAAATATTTCTTAAATATCAAATGGCCACACGCGTCACGCGATATTTAATATGAAACTTTGGAAATAAATCATTTTAATATCAAATATAAAAAAATTAATTACAAAAATGTCACAAATAAAAATATCAACCTGACAAACAATCTTATCTAAAGAACTACGTAATCCTGATTCTCCATCCTTGATGGAGATACGTAAGAGCAAAGTCAAACCTTGTCGGGCCCTTTCCCAAAATAAAAAATATTTTTCTTTGTTTTTATTTGTATTTTTGTCTTTTTTGTTTCTTTGAAAAAATAAACATTTTACAAAATCACACTTATTTTACTCATTTAATTAAAGGTATCGTCTTAGGACGGGCGTTGTGGGGGTGCTAATACCTTCTCCACACGTAACCGACTCCTGGATCCGAAATCTAGTTTTCGCAGACTTGCTTTATCAATTTTTTCGGTTTTTTTTTATAGTTTTTCATGATAAACTATGGTGGCGACTCCTTTGTTTTAAAAAAATAATTTTATTTTGTTCGCCATTCTCGTCGTGACCCCGGTTGCGACAACCGACATTTGTTTGCATTCGAACAATTCAATACACCTCAACGACAACCTATAATGGATGATAGAAGACAATCATTTGCATCCAGTTCAACTGATTTCTTCTATAACTTGTTTGGGACAAATCTAAATACACCACCTTCTGCTAATGATCACATGCAAAATATGCATCCAACACACTTTGACAATGAAGGAGGAAGTTCTTCCGCTACAATGCAAATGAATACAACACCCCCACAATTTGAATCCAATGATGAACCACAACCACAATCACCACGACGCAACCCACCACGTAACAGACGTCGTCGCCACTGCGGAACTAGTCACCATTATGGAAACTAACATATTCACATGTCATTGAAGATGTTGTTAGCAAAAATTCAAGTCATTAATAAATAAGTTTACCTACTCTTTCCAACATTATCCATGTATTTTATCCTTATTCAAAACCAAATTTTAAATTTTAAAAAATCGCTATAATTTTACTAACAACTTATTTTTGACTTTAATATAATTTTATTAATTGACTTTACTATTTTAAAATTATCTACTACAATAATAACATTAGTATTATTTATTTCTTAATAATAACATTAACAGTATTTAATTTTAATTTTCTTCATTCTCACAAATAAATAACTTTCTTTCATATATATATATTTTCCATTTTTTTAAGCACGATAAATATTTTATTTCATTTTTGTTATTACATATTTTTTCAATAAACTTAAATACAAAATTTAATTATAATTACAATATTATAAATTATTATAATTTTTCTTCCAATTTTTTTGTAATATAAAACACAGTTATAAATTTATTGTAATGTATTATTTTTATTTATTATATAAATACAAAAAAATAAAATAATTTTTTATTTATTTTCTTATTATAATTAATTGCTTAAAATATTTATAAATAGATTTTTTTTCTCTCTGCTTTTTGTCTCAATTTTGTTTTTATAAATTTAATGAAATTAAATGTTTTTTCCCTTACATAGTTTTTTTATTTACCTTCCTCTCTCACATAAATTAAAATAAAGTCCAAAATTTTAATTTTATTTTTAATAAAATTTTTACTTAAAACAAAAATCTTCTACTTTTATCCATTTTTAAATCTATAAATTATACTACCTTAGATTTTTATTTAACATTTCCCAACTTTATTTTTCAAAATCATTTCAAATTTTTAATTTACCATCATTAATAAACATCCACAAAATTCAATATTTTCTTTTATCTTTAAATCAAATTACATTTAGCTTAGATAGTTTAATTCTTTTTTCTCTCAAAAATTACATTTAATTAAATTTTTCAAAACATCTTTAAATAAACTTTTTCATATAAATTAAAAATAAATAATAAATCCTTCCAAATTTTTAATTATATTTTACTTCATGTACTAAAAAACACTTTTACCTATTTTTAAATCTATAAATTGCACTGCCTAATTTTTTTTAACATTTCCAACTTCATTTCAAATTTTTAATTTATCAACAAGGACAACCATTCACAAAATTTTAATATTTTTATTATCTTTAAATTAAATTAAATATTTAGATAGTTTAATTTTTTTTATCTCACAACTAATTTTAAATTTAGTCTGACTATTTTTAATTAAATTTTTAAAATATTATTTATATAGTCAAAATTTGATTTTTAAAAAAATTAATTTCTCATATTCTATAATAAATATTTATAATATTTTTATATATTTTCAGATTTTACAAATAAAAAGGTCACACACAAATTAAAAAATTTTATACTTTAAAACAAAAATATATATATAACTGAAAAAATAAAAATAAAAACCTTTTTAGAATTCGATTCCGATGAACTAAAATTCTGATTGGGTATAAATTTCAAAATTACAAAATTTGAATTGAGAATTCAGTTTCCGGATAATAGAATTCTGGCCATGCACAATAAATGATATTAGTTTGGAAAATAAAGTTGAATAGGTGTTATTTAAAAAATAATTATTTAAAATAATATTATTATGATAAAAATTTCTTATTTTTAAATATTTTTTATATTTTTCTAATATTATTATACTTTTATGATAACTCTAGCTGATTATATTATATATTAGTTTTTACATGAAACAAAAAAAAAAAGTTGTCTTGGACTAAAACTGAGCCCAACCATCCAAAATAGCTAGAGAGGAGTAAAATAAAACTAAAAGCCTAATGTGACCCAACCCACTAGTTTATAGCTTGCACCACCCTATCTATGAAACAAACAAGAGAAAGGAAATCGAAGACTAGTGATATGGCAGAGGCTGTCTAAGACAATTAACAAAGAGAGGGGAGCTGAGAAAGACACCACTGTTCATGCAGTAGGAGAACGCAACATCAACATCCAGAGCAGACAAACTTGTAAGGGATAATAAGTGAAACACGAAATTGTTACCTCTGTGTGTTTTTCATAAATAAAGACCTAAAAACAAACAAATTCAATGTCGGTTTTACAAGAGGGATTAATCTTATATGGACTTTTACAAGAAAATAAAGACAAAACATATGATGTTCAACAATCTTTTTATTTGCTTTATTGAATTATGAATGTTGATGTTATTGCATCTTACTGTGTATCTCTATCGGGGTATACTGAACTGAAAGAAAGATAAAATAAAGCTAACAATATTTCAAATATTTTTTCTAGTATACTTAGTGTTTATTATTATTATTGCATCTTAGTGTTTTCATTTGTGTAGAATCATGGCCAAAGCTGAAGGTGGCAAGGAGCCAATAAATGAACAAGCTGTCCAAAACATCTATGCTTAACAAAAAAAAAATATTATTAAAAAAGCTAATAAAAATAAGCCTATGAACTAAATGTGCTAGAAATTTCAACATTATAACACTACTTCAAATTAAGTTTAAAATTTATAAAGTTATGTCCTCTTATTTATAGAGTGTATTTTCACTCTACTTTATAGAGCAAGTCCTCTAACTCTAGTTTTTATAATAAGTTTTTAATTCTAGATTTTATGACAAGCTTCTTAATTCTAGCTTGTATTTCAAAACTCTTACAAGATAATCACAAATGATATAAGAAGAAAATTTCTCTCATATCCTAACTTTGGACACCTAATATTATTTATAGGCTTCAAAATCCAATACGGCTCAAAATACAAGGCCTAAATATATTTTATACCCAAATATATGACGCAAAATAGAAAGCTCTAATATACTCTACATCCACATACAAATCTAAATTATTCTAAATAATTTATATAATTTAGAAGATTTCTCCTTAATATTTTATTTTTTTCAAAATGACTTCTTTAAAACTGTATTCAAATTCTAACAATTTATTGAAACCTAAAATTTAAAGATACTCAATCTTATGAAAAATTCTTGATTCACTTTATAACTTTTTATTTTCTTTATTTTTTTACCTACAGTGGGTGAGATGTATTCCATCATCTTTAGTTTAAAAGGATTTTAACAAAAAGTTTTAAAAAAATTCAACAAAAAGATTAAGTGTCCAAATAATTTTTGCAAAGAAAATTTTAATAATTTTAGTAAAGTTTGAAAAAAATGAAAGAATTTTAAGTAGATTCTAAAAAAAGAAAAAAAAATGTGTTAATTGACATTATTTGACAACTTAAATATGTCATGTCTTTCTGAATCCATGTTCCCCAATGTTCTTCCACATCACGGTTGCAGTAATAGGGGATAGCCACAATTTACCTACTTTTTAGTTTTTGTTTGAGTTATCTCTTTTGATTATCATCCTAAAGCTTTATAAAAAATTATAAACTTAATTAGAGACCCCACTTTGATTTAATTGAAATAGTTTATAACAAGTTTTTCAAAATCTTTTCAAACTTCTTTTCTAGAACTAAAAATATCTTCAAACTAAATGTAATATTTAATTAAAATTTCTCTTATTTTTTAATGAAATCAATATATACTTTTAAAAAATAAAATAAAATTTACATTTGAAGAATACGCAATTTACATTTGAATTATTAAGATAAAAATATGTTTTATTTGTTAAACTTTTTTCATTTTAAATGTGTTTTCATGTCTTTATTTATAATTCTTCCTTTTTATTGAATGTTTAACGTTTTTATATTATTAAAACATATACAAATAAATATGATATTTTTTTTATAAAAATATGATGAGAAATTTAGACTCATAGGTTAAAATATAACACTTTGAGATGGATATAATTTTTTTTTATAAAACTATGAAAAATAATTTACTCTTAATTGATTAAGACTTTTGTCCAATCAAAATTAAAATTTATATAATGACATAAGATAAAGTCAAATTAAGTCAAAATATAACACTTGTTTCACCCTTTTATCCCTCGAAGCGGAACCTTCCGCCACTGTCCTTGGTTCTTCCATCTTGAACTATTTGCCGGAGTCACCCCTCAGCCTTTGACGACGACGTATCTGTCTTACTGTTGCTAGGTCACCTTTTCTTATTGCCGCTCTTCTTCTTTTTATCGCTTCTCCGCATTTCCGATGGCCGAGTCACCGATTTTCTTCACACCACTCTTTAGAAATCTATAGCACCCACAAAACCATTCTACGCCTAAGAACACCATTTGCTTCTTGTTTTCTCAGTTGAAGAATGTGCTATAAAGGACTATTCTTGTTACTGAAATGTGGGATTTAGTGGTTCAACTGCAATGCCCTCAAACCATTTGACAAAATGTCAGCATTCTGAAAACGTAACCAATGCTTTGATCCAAAAATGCCTTGAAAGATAGCACTAGTGATTTTAATTTTGAAAATTGTGGCTTGGACAGCCTAGGATTATATATTTTTTTAAATGATTTCTTCCTATTTAAGTGTGGACAAATGTTGTGGACTGAAGAGAAAAAATTATTAATGACAGGTCAATTAGTTCTTCCTGATGGGATGTAGGTCATTCTCCTACAATAGTCTCTTTCCATCTCTTCTAAAGGTTGCAAAGTCACATTGGTTGCCACTCTCTCAAAGGTTAGGATTATTTTCCGTTCAATCATTTTGCCTTTTTGGTGATTTATATTTTGTTGAAGTACTTGTTTTAGATAATTTTTTGTTGCGATAGCTGAATTACCTCATCTCTGTTTCTATTTCAGGTCAAAAGTATTTTATTTTTATGATTCAGGTCCAAGCGTACTACAACATTGTTGCAATAGTGGCTCTCTCACGAACTTTCAAGGTAGTCTTTACATTAGAAATTTTTTAACCCGTGCTGGCTTGAACTGGTTATGGTAGTGTGGCAATGAGAAGTACCATTTGATATTTTCATTACTGAATTCCTCGTAGAAGACAATATTCCAATTTTAATTTAATAACGGAAACCATTTATTGATTTTTATGCACTAAATCAAATGTATCTATGTATTTCCTTTAGGTCAGGAGGACTTTGGAATGTATCTTTATTGTTTTTTATTCTTTTCCGTGAAAAATCTTGGTTCTGTTGTAATTTAACTTGTTATCCATTGGTGAAGTATTTGTATAGAATCATGAACGGGATTCTTGTCTTCTTTAAACATAGCAAATAAAAGGAAATACACATTCTTTTTCATTGATTTCTCTATATCCTACTTTTACGTATTGCTTTAACCTTATGGACATTGTTTTAATTAAAATATATAATTTAATCTTCAGAAGAAGGCTTCTTTTGTAGGCTTGATACATACAATTAGTATATAGAATGAGTTCCTTTGAGCTAATGAATTGGATTTGTAGCGTTGAGATCATATGCACGTGACACACGTAGAGGTTATGATCTCTTTGGCCGTGGAAGACCAGGGGATGAAGAGTTCAAGAAAGCCTGGGCAAAGGAGATGGATGAAGATAACACTCTATGGACAGGAAGTGAGGATGAAAGTGATGAAGAAATGGGTTCTAAGAGTAATCTAGATAAGGAGATAAAGAAAGCAAGACTGGAAGCTAAAAAACATTCAGACTTGATTGATGCAGATGACAGTGATGAGTTAAGAAGTGTCTGGTCTGGCAGTGATGAAGAGAAGACACTGTGGACTGGTGATGAAATGGATAGTGATGATGATATTCCTACTGAAGCTTACCCAAATGAAAGTAGTGACAAGTACATAGATAAATTGTTTGAGTTTGACGAAGTTCCCAAATACAGAACCATCTCAGAGATGTTGAAAGCTGAACAAGAACCTGAGGAGTTGTCACCAGGAAAGCAAGCTAGGAAGATTGCTGTTGAGAATGCCTTAAAGAAATTAAAGAAAGGTCCAGATGGGAGGTACAGTAATGTGTGGGAGGTTATGAGTGATTTAGATATTCTAATAGGAGCATTTGAAAATGTTGTTTCAGGACCAGAATATGAAGAGCTTAGACAAGGAGGGCCTAAACAACTAAATATTCAGTTTTTCAAGGACATACAAGCACGTATGAGAGATCCAAATTACAAGTTCTCGCCTGAGTTAAAACTGAAACCAAAGAGTAAATTGGTTTCTAGAAAGAAATGGCAAAAGGCAGAGTCCAGAAGGAGGAAAGCAAGAAAGAGATAAATATATAAATGTTTTCTCATTAATGCAGAAGTTAGGCTTATGATTTTATTTTATCTTTGTACAGTAAATGCTACTTAATGCATTAGAACCATTTATATATTGATTGATAACTGTTTTTTTTCTCAATTATTAGCCAATATGTTTTGAAAGTAAACGCTGACTGCAGGTTTTGTTGCTGTCTTAAATGGTAGTTCCTTTTAAGATCATAAACTCATTAGTATTTGTAATTTTGTTGTCTTTTGGACTGAGAAAACACTTTTGTTCTTCATAATATACAAGGTGCAGAGGGTGATGGTTGTCATTATTTATTTACTTATTTGGATTTATTGCCTTTTTTATCCTTCTATTTGTTATTTTTTTTTTTAATTTAGTTCTCCTATTTTAAAACGTTTTAATTTGACCCCAAATTTGTTTAAAAAAACAATGTGGTTTTTTCAACACGTGGTGTAATGAAAATAGTCTCCCCTGTCTAACTTCCCTCTAATGGTTTCTCTAAATCATCACCCATGCGGTTGAAAATAAAGTTTACGGTTGAAATTGCTTTTGGTCCTTCAAAAAATTCAGTACCAATTTTTCATTGCCAAATTCCTCTCTGAACAATTTACATTATTCTAAACAACCCATCTCCAATTTAAATGGGATAAGGAAAAGATAAAAAACACCACATTCCAGAAACAGCCTGTGACAGTAAGGAATGGGTTTAAGGTTGCCCTCATGCTTAAGTTCAACAAGAAGCCAAATAAGAAAAAAAGACACATTTAACCAGCCATTGGATGACTAAAAATATACTGAATATCAATTTTATTCGCTTCCTTGTCTAGGCATGAACTCTTTTACTAGAGTCATTAGAATTTCCATATTGTCCGAGCTATCCAATGTTGGGCATAGTTGACCATGATGAAGGGAAGTTAGATAGAAAATACTCTTTCCAATGTATCATGTGTCAAGTTTTCACTATTTAAACTCTATTAATTCGAATTTAACAGAAGGACTATATTGACTATTATTAAACAAATTAAATTTATTGAAATCTTTTAAATAGTAGGATTAAAAAAGAAATTAATAAATTTTGTTACAAATATAGGTCTAATTAACCGTTAAGTATTTAAGTATGAGTACCTAAATTTTATGTTTCGGATCTACCCAAGACTAACCAAACCACGCTAGGAAAGTACAGACATATCTGAAACAGAAGATAATGCCAACAGAGGTGAATATAAAGGATATAGTATAAGTGTTAATGTCAGGTACGTGGAACTAAAACAGATAGATGACTTTTTAAAATATTGACTATTTATTGCACCCTGATAGTTTTGCCTTCTTTAAGTTTTGAAAAGACTTCAGTGGCAACAAATGCACAAAGTATTAATGTCTCGACCTAAAGTTCGAAAATAGGAACTACCCATTGCAAGAAATCCCAGAAAAGGTTGTCAAATTAAGGTTGTAGGGAATGTAAATTAACTCTCTTATTTTTTATTTTCTTTAATTAAAGATATAGTTCAAGATACGGCCTATAATAAAAAACTTTAGAACATCCTGTATAATCAAGAAAAGTAGGATCGGTTTTATTTACTAACTCGCATAATGCAAGGGTTTTACGTATATACAGGCAATTTATTTCTAATAGGAATTGTTGCATATAAAAGCATCTAAAACCTCACAGTTTGTATTAATATACTCTGGTCTTGACATCAAACTTGTGAATATGCCTCTTGCAGATAACAATTAAAACAAAAAACAAACAAAACCGTGTAATTGTCTTTGTTTACCTTGATATCTAACGAACTGTGTCTTTGGTTTGAAAATTATAAATTATGTGCACCAGACATGAAGGTTAATTTGACTGTAAACAAGTTGAGTAAAGACAATTTCTTTTGTACCCATAGTTTTCATGTGCACTCCATGGTAGTGCTTAAAAGACAATACTGCCTCCTTTGCTAACCCATTGCCGTCATCATTCCCTTGTTGGAGCCACCCTTATCTATTCTTTTATCAAAAAATAATTTTGAATTTTGCATCTGAAAGTTTTTTTTTCCATAAAAAGAGTTATAAATAACAAAGCTTTTCGATTGTATAATTTAAAAATCAAAAATAGCTTTCAAAATGTACAATAAGTAAAAAAATAACTTTAGAATATGAAATTTGAAAAATTAATTTTCATTTAAAAAGTGGTTTTCTGGTTGTACGAGAAATCATTTTTTTAAAATCATATAATCCTAAAATAAAAAATACTTTTAAATTGTATAATATAATTTTTTTTTTCATGTAAAATATTATTTTTAAATTGTTTAATTGAAAATATTCTTACACAAATTATTGGGACCCAAAGAGTTGTCAGTCATGTAGTTTGAATAGTCCAAATCTTCACCTTCCTTTATCCGCTTGTCCTAGTTCGCCAAATATGCGTCCAAGATTGAATGGAGAAGTACTTGCCAATGACGCTCCGACGCTCAAGTCAGTGTTTGGCTATCGGAATAAAAGACAGGTTGTGAATATATTGCGTACCTTTGACTTGCATTGTTCACTTATTTATAGTGTTAGGGCTGACACAAGTTTCTCACTATTGTCATGTTACAGCTTTACAGATCACGTCTGTTAGAGATTGTTCGTGAGTTGGCATCCCAAGGTTGCCTTGGTCTGAAATGTTATCAGATTAGGGCGACAAGATGTCGTCCTAGGCCGTGTAGTACACTTGCCTCCCAAGCCTGAGAGTTAATTGGGCGAAAGGTTTGAATTTGAAGTTGCAAAGTATCGATCACCTCAGACTCTTATTGGGCGAGAAGTTTGGATCTTGTTGCACCAATCAGCCATGTTTTAGCAGGATACTGGATGTGTGGTCCTTTTGCATCTTTGTTTTTTCGCTCCCATTACTCATGCGTTGGCGGTGACATGTCATATCTTTGAAGGTTGTGCCCTCGTAATCTAACGGTGAAAGATAGAGCGTTCACTGTTTAGGCGCATTGGAGTGTGCTCTTTCTATAAATGAGAGTGTTGACTCATTATATGGGTGTGCTCCAAAGTTTCTCTCTTATATCCGACAACTTGAAGTGTTTCGTAGTGGCTAGGTGCAAAGCTTTCGTTCCGAGAGGTAAAAGATGTCGTCCTTGTGTAGCTTCAATGAGTCCACCGAGAGTGTTTCTTCGAGTGTTGAGGCGGGTTTTGGGGGATGTGAGAGCTCTCCTATCATGTTCGAGGAGGTGTTCGGCGGCAGGGGAACAACGAGTCATATGACAGTCCTAATTTGGCAGATATGTTGCAGTCCGAGATAGCCAAGAGCAATCTTCCCCATCACAGCAGATATGATTGGGCGAGTTCTCAAGCAACCCGTCACTTCTCTAGGTATAGGTGGTACTCTACGATGGAGACATATACTGCCAGCGTTCCCATGTTCACGACGGGGAAGACGAGCACTGAGATGTTCACTGAACGTTGCACGCCTATAGATAACATGTGCGATGGCCGAGAAGGTTATGTCCATGATTTCTTTTATATGTACCTATGCATGTTCACGGACTCCGTTGTCCATCTTCCTTTCGATGAATTTACATTGGGTGTGTTCGGCACGCTTAACGTGGCGCCTACTCAGTTGCACCCCAACTCTTAGGCGTCACTCCAAGCATTTCGGCTTTTGGCCGAGATGTATCGTCTTCGTCCTTCTCCCCATGTATATTTGTCTTATTATAGTGCTCACTCCTCTGGCCCCGTTAAGTTGGTGTCCTTAGTTATTCAGTCCAATAAAGTTCTTTTTACCGCTTTCTCGTCTTCATATAAATATTTCAAAGATTTTTTTTTTCAAAATTTCAATAACACCTGCCGGAAGGCATCATTTTTTCAATGGGAACACCCCCAAGTTTTCCGTGTACTGAACTCAAGACCCCGTACACTATCTATCTTGGTTGAGGTCACCCACGACTGAAGACAGCAAGAAAATGTTTGAAATAATGGACCAACTCTCTCGAAAGCTCCCCATCCGAGAAATTCTTAAGATTTATCTTTCTTCACATTACTGGATGAACTTGTATGGTATTTGTGTTCATTATTCGCCGTATTGTCCTCAATTTTTAACATTGCTGGATTCATATATTTTGTTGCAGGAGTAATGGCTCAGCAAGGAGTTGTCTTCCTGGATCGCCTGAAGAAAATAAGCAGGATCGTGGCAAAACCGAGAAGGTTGTCAACAGTTATGAAAGTTCGCAGCCAAGAGAGACTCCCTTCCCTGATCAAGTGCCTTCCCCAAAAATCGAGAAGAGGAAAAGAAAAGATAAATCAATGGACAAGGAGAAGTCCAAGGATAAAAAGCAATCTTCCTTTCACCACTCGCCGAAAAGGCCTCGGCTGAGTGCCTTTGAGACAAGTGGGGGCCATGTAGAGCCTTTCTTCGCCCCTAACCTTACGTTCTTCCAGGGCGTGAGTATTTCCCTTTCACCAATAGAGAAGGGGGCGTTGAGTGGATCCTCTACTGTAGACTTGGTGGCGACATGCTTCGAAATGCATAGCCAAATACTTGCCATCACCAAGGTCCTTCGCTCTCAAATAACCAAGGGTGGGGTCGCAGAGTTGGCAAAAATAAAAGAATTGGCTACCTCTTCCAACTCTTTAAAGGAGGTTTGAGAAGTGAACGTTGCTTAGGGAGAGGCGCTGAGGGTTGTTGAGCAAGGTTTAAAAAAGGAAGAGCAAGAGCGAGATGCCCTCAGAGCCTATTGTGAGGGGTTAAAAAAGGAAAATGAGAAGCTCTCGAGGGAGGTCAGGGACCTTGAGCAATCATTGTTGGAGGAAACCTTGGCTCATGACAAGGCTGTCTCCGAAAAGGTACAAATAGAGATGGAGTTGAATAAACTGTAAGACTATGTGCTCAACGTACACACAAAGTCTTTTCAGCAAGTCGTTCCCCAAGCGGTTCTTCTCTATGGGATCCTTGAGAAGAACGAGATGGATCCCGACAAAGATGTCCTTGATGGATGCCTAGTGCCAATTGAAGAGATCCCCCTGTCACTGTTGCTAAAGACATTGTCCTTGTCGAGGACGTGGAGGAGACGGCTCAAGCCGAGGAGTAGCCAGGGAATTTATGAAACACTTCTTTTTTATATGTGGCAACTCTTTTTGATAGTTGAAGTTGTGGCCATACGTGGAACAACTCTTTTGTTTTTCTTGTAAACAATTGTGTAATGAGCCCCTTATTAATGGAAGTAGTGTTGTTTGCCGATTTGTTTTACTTATTATTATGCGTTACTTTTTATCATACCGAGTAGTTATCGCTTGTGAGCATACTATCAAACGTGCTTGCTTAATAATTTGTCATTTAACAAGTATCGCATTCCTTAATGACTACCTAACTAATCCGAGAGGTGAACGTCTTGCTAGCATTAGGGGATCACAATGAGTGAAGTGACCTCGATACCTTGAAGGAGGATCACAATGGAGTGAAACAACTCCTTGGGTTTACTAGGGGATCATGATGGAGTGAAATGGCCCCAATATGCCCTTATGGTGTTTTGGAAATAGTAAGATAATTCAAACTACTAGAAAGTCACTGTTATTGCTAGTGTCTGGCTTAATTTCAAGCCTCACTAAAACCTTGTTGGCGAAAAACCCTCATTTCGGATAAAAACACCAACCAAGGAAAGAGTACTTGCAGTTACAAGATTAACTAAAATAAAACTTCAAATGAGTTGCATTTCAAATTCTTGGGACCAGCTTGCCCGAGAGGTATTCTAGCCGATAGGCGCCTTTGTCAGCTATGTTTGAATTCGAAAGGGTCTCTCTCAGTTAGCCAAGAACTTCCCCTCATGCTTCCTGGCGTCGCTCCATAATCTCCAAACAAGGTCCCTTAGGCGGAAACTTCTTGGTTGCACTTTGGTGTTGTATCTTCTAGCTGCCCTTACCTTTCCAACCTCCTCTCTTATTCTCGCTTTGTCGCGGAGTTCATTAGTAAGATCCAGGTTTACGGCCAAGCTTTCATCATTCAACTCCATACTTTGTGGCCTACGTCGTAGAGTGGGTTCACCGACTCCACTGGGATCATTGCTCTGTTCCATAGGTGAGGATGTAAGGTGTCTCCCGGGTTGACGACTGCGGCATACATCTTTAAGCCCACAGGACCTCGAGCAATTCCTCTGGCCATTTTCCCTTAGCAACACCTAGCCGCTTCTTTAATTATTTCAAAAATGATTTTATCAGCTGCCTCTGCTTGGCCGTTGGTTTGTGGGTGTTCTATGGAGCTTATAACATGTCGTATCCCAAGGCCATCATAAAAAGCGAGCAGGATTTGGTCTGTTAATTGTCTTCATACAAACCCTTGGACCTTCCTTGTTGTGATGGTTGCAAGTGGCTTAGCCTCAATCCACTTTGTGAAATAATCGATCCCTACGAACAGAAATTTGCACTGCCCCTTGTCGGGGAAAATGGTCCTATGATGTTCATTTCCCACATGGCAAATGGCCATGGAAACATAATGGTGTGTAACTCCTTGAGTTTAGTGTGTACTAGATTGTCGTACTCATGGTACTTCTCACATTTCTTGACATATTTGGTGCAATCTGCTTGCATTGTTGACTAGAAATACCTTGCTCGGAGTACCTTGCACACCGTACTTCTCACCCCTGAATAGAGGCCACAAATACCCCTATGTAGCTCCTCCAGTATGTAGTGGGCTTAATTTTTGATACACACTTCAAAAGTGGCCTAGAATAACTCCTTCTGTATAGATCGGCTCCTATCAACATGTACAAGCACACTTCGCCTGCATTACCCTCTCATTCTCATTCCCGCATGTTTCGTCTAAGAGATATCATTTGATAGGTTCATACCACACTAGCTCAATTTCTGCTACCAAACATTGTGCTTGGTCAACCGCCACGCTGGGGGCACTGATGGTTTGCTAGATGATAGACCGGTGGTGACTCCTCTTCTTTGTGCTGGCCAACTTAGACAACAAATCAGCTCGAGCATTATGTTCTCACCGTATGTGTATCACCTCTACCTTCTCAAAAGTCTTCAACAATGTCGGAACCTTATGGTAGTACTACAGTAAGAGCAGATCTTTCACCTGGGAGTCCCAGTTATATGGCCAACCATTAACCTCGAGTCTGTCTTGCACGTTATGTGTTCCACCCCATATCTCAGGCTAATTCCAACTCTGCCAGCAACGCTTCATATTCTACTTGATTGTTAGATGTTTTGAACTCGAATCTCAGTAACTTCTCAATGATGAGATATCCTGGTCCTTCAAGGACGATCCTTGCACCAACAGCCTTAGAGTTGGAGAAGCTATCAACATAAAGGGTCCATACAGGTTGTGGTGACCCTTGGGGTGCATGACTCATTTCTACAATAAAGTCGGCCATGTGATGTGATTTCACTAGTCCTCAGGGCTCATACTTGATTCCATATTTTGGCAATTCTATTGACCAGCTTATCATCCGTCCTGCCAAGTTCGGCTTTGATAGAATCTTCTTTATTGGGTAGTTTGTTCTAACTATGATTGCATGGTTTTGGAAATACGCTCGCATTCACCTTGTCGTAGTTACCAATGCTAGGGCTACCTTTTCTATTGTTTGGTATCGAGTTTCTGTCGCTTGCAGTGTTCAACTGACGAAATATATTGGCCTCTGCTCAGCCCCAACATCCTGTACCAACACCGAACCTATGCTCGGCCACGTTGGAAACCAATAAGGATACAAAGATAGGTTTTTTGGGTTTAGTTTTTTGAATCACAGGTATTGTAGCCAAAAACTGCTTTAGTTGCATGAAGATCTCTTCGCATTAATCGTCCCACTGGAAACGGGAGGTTTTCTTAAGCAAAGTAATGATTGGTTTAATTTTCTCTACCATTTTCGGCATGAATCGTGATAGGGTCGTCAACCTTCCAATCAGTCTTTGAACCTCCTTAATGTTTTTGGGACTTTGCATATCGATTAAGGCCTGACATTTGTCGGGGTTGGCTGCGATTCCCCGATGTGTCAACATAAATTCCAAAAACTTTCCTCCTTCCACTCTAAAGACACACTCCTCTGGATTCAAACACATTCCTACCGCTCTCAACGCGGTGAATACTTATTGCAAGTCTCGGACGTCCTGCTAGCAAGACTCAGATCTCACCACCATATCGTCAACATATACCTCTATGTTTCGCCCAATTAAGTCTCTGAACACCTATTCCATCAAGTGTTGGTAGGTCGCTCCAGTATTTTTTAGGCCGAATGGCATGACCTTGTAAAAGTAGTTGGCCTCGTCAGTCATGAACGTGGTCTTACTCTTGTCTTGTGGGTGCATGCTTATTTGGTTATAGCCTGAGTACGCATCAAGGAAACTCGAAACCTGTGCCAGATGCCCCGTCTACTAGACGGTCAGTGCTAGAAAGCGAGTAGGTGCCCTTGGGGCACACTTTGTTAAGATCACTGTAGTCAGTACACATTGTCCACTTCTCACTTGGTTTCTTCACCATAACGAAATTGGCCAACCATGTCTAATAGTGCGCTTCTCTGATGAATCTTGCATGTAGTAACTTCTCCGCCTCTTCCTTGGCTGCCATCTATTTCTCCTTGCCTAGCTTCCTTTTCTTTTGTGCAACAGGCGTGACTTATTTGTATGTTGCCAAATTGTGGACGATTATATCTGGATTGATACCCGACATATTTACTGTCATCCATGCGAACATATTAGCATTGTCCTTGAGTGTCCAGCCAATGCTTTCAGCATCCTCCTTAGATAATGACATGCCCATCTTAGTAGTGTGTTGCTCATCCTGCAAGGGTATTTGGCACGTGTCTTTGCCTGGCTTGACCCGGACATCCTCAGTGTGAGGATCCAAGTCAACAATATCTGCAAAAGTTACATCAATGTCTCATCTTGGGCTTCTTTCCTTGTGCCTGTTGCCACTGTGGGGCGAGGTGAAAGATTCCATAGGTTAGCCACATAACACTCTCGTGTCGTTTTCTGATCTACATGCAACGTGATGACATCGCCTGAGGCTGAGGGGAACTTCATCGCCAAGCGTGGTGTTGAGACGATCGCTACCAACTGATTTAAGAATGGTCTTCCGAGTAGGATGTTATATGATGTGTTCGCCTCAACGAGGAGGTAAAGTATCTTTATAGTTCTACTCTGCATTTTTCCTTCTCCAAACTTGGTATACAAGTCAAAGTAACCCCTTGTGCTTACTCGCTCTCTAGAGAAACCAACAATCTGGCCGTCGTAAGGTTATATGTCCTCCTATGATATCTGTAGCTTTTTAAAGGTCTTCCAGTACATGATATCTACTGAGCTCCCCTGGTCCACCAACGTCTTCATAACTGCAAACTTTTTTATCCCCATTTTTATCACCATGGGGTCATTTTGGAAGAGTCAATTCAGTTCAAGTCAGCGTTCGTGAATGCGATGGCGGTATCTTTGGTTTCATGAGTACAGTTATGGCATGCACTGCCTGAACCGCCCGTAAGTGTTTTTTCCTAGCAGACGTAGACGATCTGCCCACGGTGAAGCCTCTAATGATGGTATTGATCACTCCTCTCAAGGAAGGGTCTTGAGCTCAAGTATAAGGAATTGGAAAATCTTCTTGCCTGGTATGGTGGGATGTTCTCGGGCTGTCATCCGGTCGCCTTCTCAGTTCTACTCATCTTTCGCTTCTTTGTCGATCAGGTGTTTTGTGCTTCGCTTGACAGGGTGTGGTTATGTTTGCACGAATCGTCTGAGGTGTCCCGCCTGTATCAACTCTTCAATTTTATCTTTGAGTGTTATACACTCCTCAGTACTGTGATTGTAGTTTTGGTGGAAACGATGATGTTTACTAGTGTTCACGTTATGAGGGGTTGTCGCCCTCCTCGATATTGGCATGAGATCGGCGTGTAATGACTCTTCTAGGATTTTGCCTCTATTTGCATTGAGTGGGGTGTAGTGCGGGAACCTCAGGTCCTGATTTCTTTTGGCCTGGTGAATTGGTGAGAAGACAAGGGTCTTTCTTTCATTTTCCCCTTCTCGCGCTGAGAGTCTGCACTGACTTGATTCCGAAACTCACGTAACTCCTCCAACTGCATAAATTTGCCAGCCCTTCTTTTGAGTTCCTCAAGATTGCTTGTCGACTTTTTGTATAAGCTATCCCCGAAGCGTTCTGGCCTCAGGGCGGTTAACATGTGATGGAGGGTCACCTCGGGATTCAAGTCCTGGATTTGTAACACCAGCTTTCTAAATCTTTCCATGAACGCCCAAAGAGACTCTTCTTTCTCTTGTCATATGTTAGATGTTAGGGTTTGCTAGTCGCGAACTGTGTGCTGGAAAGGCTCACAAAAGTTTCAAAACAGTCAACCGAGAGGTGAGAGCCTGGTGAACCAGCTCAACCCCATTCCCTTTAGGGAAGTAGGGAACACTCGGCACAAGGCTGCTTCATCAGTCGTATATAAGCTCATCTGAGTGACGTACACGTCAATGTGCTCATTGGGGTCAGTTGAGCCATCATATCGGTCCATGCTTAGTCCTTTCCAATTAACTGGCAACTCCATACTTAGAATGCCATCTACAAATGGGTGTCATCTTCCTCCCATGGATGAAGTGTTACCAGTGTGATGAGAACCCTCCTCCTCTGACTCTGGATCTTGGGCGTGCGCCCTTTAGCAGCCCGAAGGCATGATAACCTTGGTCTTCTCTGCTCGTTCATCATATAATTTCTTCTTCATCTCTTCATTTTCTTTCCTAAATGTGCTCATTTCCTTCTCACTTTTTTGCCTTATTTCGGCCATCCCACGCTACAATCACAACAAAAGGGTCATTGGGTCCACACCAGCCATTGCACTCTCTCGCCTCTGGTCGTATGCTTAGTTTCGGGTTGATATCATCCGAGCTCGAGTCTCAACTCTCTTCGGGCTCCACGGTGGGCGCCAATTGTTCTTACACAAATTATTGGAACCCAAAGAGTTCTCAACCACGTAGCTTGAATAGTCTAAGTCTTCACCTTTCTTTATCCTTCAAGTCCTCGTCCTAGTTTTCCAAGTATGTGTCCAAGACCGAATGGGGGGTACTGCCAATTGCACTCTGACACTCAAGTCAATATTTAGTTATCGGAATAAAAGGCAGTTGGGAATATATTGCGTACCTTTGACTTGTGATGTTCACTTATTTATAGTGCTCAGGGCTGACACAAGTTTCTCGCTATTGGTTTAGGTATTTCCATGTTACAACTTTTCCAGACTGCAATTGTCAGAGATTGTTTGTGAGCTAGTACCCCAGGGTTACCTTGGTCTGAAATGTTATCAGTTTAGGGTGACAAGATGTCGTCCTAGGCTGTGCAATACATAAAATAATTTTTTCATCAATCACAATGGCAAAATGGATATTTATGGATGTGAAAAAGAAAATTATGTGGATGCAAAATACAATCATCCTAAGTAAATACTAGGTGGGGATCTAGTTGTTGACCGAGACATAGCAAAGTTTGCTCCAAGAACTCAACTTATAAAAATTTTAACAAAATTGGAATTTAACTCTTTATTTGGTTTAAATTGAATGATATTAAATTCCTGAATGAGAGATATATATACGATTTAAGACTTGAACTTAATTTGGTAGAACTATTCAGAATGGTATGTGGGTTAACTAAGTTGCAGAAAATGAAATTATTGGTTAAATAATTCACTTAATTTCTATTGTTGTCTTCATTTAAACTTTTTAAGTCTAAAACCTATAAATTTTAATTCCTACAAGAGCTTAAGAGTTAATATTTGGTTCCAAATTTCACTAGAAAAAAAAAAGTAGATTAACTAATGAGTTGTTTAAGCAGTAGCTTCAAATCCTAGTTATATTAAATGCATTTAAGGAGGATTTTTATTCTTATGATAGCTTTCCTCAACTCATGTAAAGTTATCTGGTGAGACTACACAAAATATGTATTCTACAAGTATTTTACAAGTACCTTATATTAAATCTATATGAATGATTTTAATAAAGGTAAATTCATAAAAAAAAAAAAAAAAAAAAACAACAATGAGACCAACATATGAATAAAACTCTTGCTATAGAGAGGGTGCTATTTGGAAGACAATATGTTGGGCCTTTGACCAGGATTATGTGTTAGCATTTTTTTGCTATGATAACAAATGTGTTACTCACAAATATATTGTTCTTTCTCAAAAAAATTTGTGTAATCCAACACAATAATTACAATTATAATAAAATTAGATTAAAAAAAATTCTATATTGGAATATAGATTAATAAATTTTATTATTATTTTTTGTCAACAATTGGAATGTAGATAAAGGATTAAAGTTGATATGGAATTTCTAGGGTTAGACTTTACCAATCCCTTTTCTCATATACAAAATCAATTATCTTCTTTTCAAACAAATATCAATATCAACTCACAAAATTGCCCAAACCTTAATTCTTAGGTGAATGAAATTGCCCAAACCTTAATTCTTAGGTGAATGAGCCTAAACTTATTAATTAACCACCAATTTCTTGATCAATTATATAAATAGAACTTGCAATCTCCACAAGGGTCTTAAAGCAAACAAATGAATCATGCTCTATTCCTAGACACAAGCTTTCATTTGGTATTTTAGTTCACATCCACATTATAAATTATATTTCCTAATATCCTAAGAATCAATGCAATAAATCAACATAACAATCAATAAGCACAAAATTAAAATACTGATATATTGTAAGAAAAGCATCTATATAAAGACATATTTATTAAGATCAATATTGATTACACGAAAGTTTGAAGAGATTAAATCTAACCCTAACAAAAATAGATTTAGTTCATCATAGTTATGAGAAGACTAAACATATAAAATGAACAATGGAAGATGATAAAAATCCTAAATTGCCTCCAAATATGACTTTTGCTCCTTAACAATTGAAGATGCCGAATTGATGGAATACGTCTCAGCCATCCAAATCATAGAATAAAGAAGACATTGAACTAGAGGTTTCAACAAAAGAAAATTGAATATTGGGATTGTATGAACATATTTGGACCTCCATATTGAAAATCTCACAAATTTAACATTTGATGAAGTCAAACAAAGTTAAGATCAATCAAAGTAAAGTCAAAAAGAAGTTAGAGACTTTGTCTTAACTTTTAGTAGTGTGTTGATAGAATCATGTACAGAGAGGTTCATGTATCAGTAAATACATTCAAACTAAAAAACTTAAAGTGAAACTGTTTTTGAAATATAAAATAAAAAAAATATTAGTTATGAAAAATAAATCGATTTAACCAAATTTTAAATCGATGGATTTCTAGTAACTATCTTTTGATGCAATAGATATTTAACCAATCTTTTTTTGGGCTAACCTAGCTTGGTTATTCAAACGATAAGTTATTCGACCCAATAATCGAATGACAAAAGATCTTCGGATGTAGAGTATCAACAAGTGACCCTATTACCGTGAACAAGGTCTTATATTCGATGTGAAAATGGCAGGAATAATCCATTTTGAAAGATTTTTTTCCGTCTTTCTGTTAGATACTCTCAATGGGGTTATTTTCTTTTATTCCCTAATATCCTTCTATTGTGTTTATTTTATATACTGTAGTGTTTTTCTTCGTTTTTAGTGACTCTTCCTTTACTTTCACGTCAGTAGCTTTCAAAGTTATAAAAGTTTAATTTAATTTTATAATAATTAAATAACTTAAATTATAACAAATATAAAATGTGTTTTTAATTCATAGAAGTTTACATAAATTTAACCTTAATAATTCCTTATATTTTCTTAAATTATGATTTCGATCCTGAAATTGGATATTATAAATTCGACTGCGCCAATAAAAATGATAATAAATTTAAGAGGAGGGACCAACTTCTCATATTTTAAAACAACCTAAATTAAAAAAAAAATAAAAAATTGGCTCCTTTCTATGTAAAAGTTACTAGCAAAATCATACACAAGACTCGTCAACCTAATTCAATCAAAATCTTTTACTTTAGCCAGAGCAAAACGGTACAAACAACATAATTTCACATTTTTCAGACTTGACATGGAATAATGTCACTAGATATTTAATTCAAATTGTGCATTGCATGGATAAGCTACTAATAATTTTTGTGACATGCCATATTCAAAGGAAGGGGTGGCTCTGAGAAAGCCCCAGAAGAAATTTGATGAAAGATGAATTTGTTAGCTGCTTCTGTGTAATGAATCCCATCCCAATTCACTCTCACTGATGGCCTTTCACATGACCCCACAAAAATTTCTGTTCCATTGAGCTCCATGCTTTCTCCACATCCAACACTACTACTGTAGTTGTACTCCCCTCCATAGCCACAACAAGCAACTAGTGGGAGCTCAAATCCTACACAATAATGCACATCACTGAAGCACTTATCTCAAAATATTGTCATCAAAAACAAGAGAATATTGGCTCACCATATTTCTTTGGGTGGCTGAAAAGGGAGTACTTAACAGAATACATATCTACATATGTGATTGCAGCCTGAGTAAGGTTTCTGCGAAGTTGAACCACAGCTTCCTTCAGTTTCTGGTTGAAATACTGAGCTACTTCATTATATGGCTTTGCACAACCATAGGCATCCCTTTCAGCTGATACAAAATTGGCCAAAATGTAAGGAAGGCATCCAATGGGTCCTGTGTTGTGTATCCTAAATGATCTTGCTCCCAGATCATATATGTCCTTCATCACCACAATAGTGAACTTAGAATAATGAACTGACTATACACAATAAAATATCCAAGAAGGGTATTGAACCACCTTAACATTTTCTGAAAAGGCATTGACTATATCAGGTACAGTAGCATTGACTTGTTGAACAGTCATATTTCCAAAAAAGCCAGCACCAAGATCATTTTGACCGATATCAAATGTGTACAAAGCTTTATGAAAATAATCCTTTTGGGGCATCAAGCTAGCAAATATGCCACCTGTTGAGATATATGTTAGAACAAAAACAAACTTAACCTTGCCCTTGTTATATTTATAAGTTCTATCTTTACCTTGATGTCTAATGAACTGTGTTCTGGGCTTGAACTCTCTGAATTGAGTATACTGAACATCAAGATAGAAGGGACTGAATCCACCCTGAGGTAAAACACTAGGTGGAGGTCTAATTGTTGATGCTGATGTTGCAAAGTTTGCACCATGTGAGAAGTTGGTGCCCAGGGAATCAAGATATGCACTTATATAAGGGAGTCCCAAACTCTGAGCTGGGATTACAAAATCAAAACTTCTCAGATGATATAGATATAAGATTTTTAGAAAAAAACTAATATCAATTCTATGATTTTATCTTTGTAAGAGGATGAAATTATTAAAAATAAATAAATGTTAAATTAATTAATACAAAATTCCCCATCGTATAAGTGCAGACTCAATCTTAATTTGGTACAATAAAAAAGCTAGCCATGTACAAGCATAAGATTCTTAGACATGATGTAAGTTAAAATACAAGTGGAAAACAAGATTATGAGTACCCATGAAATCAATGATGAGACGGCCATCAGAGAATCTCCCTACAGGTCTGTGAAAATAGGTGTCTCCATATGGTGGTTTTGGTGCAAGAATGGAAGCTGCTAAGCCACCTGTATCTGAGTTTGAGTCACCAAAGTTGAAGATGGCAGGGAAAGCACATTCATTGGATGAAAATACCGGGTTTGGAACTAAGGTAGCAATGGATAAAATCACAAGAAGTGACACTTGATGGATTTGAAACTCCATTGAAGATGAGATTGAGTTGGCAAAGGGCATAGGAGATTGTGAAATATAAAGCTGTACTTTGAAAGACCAAGATGTTGGCACGAGTCAAGGTTGTCTATTTTAAGGAAAATTTCATATTCAAGAATTTTGAATCATTAGAAAAGTCATCAATACTTTTCGCAGTAATAAAACAAACTCTTTTTTGAAAGAAATCGTAAGATTTATTTTTATTAAAAGTAAAACTTAAATTTAAACATAAATTAGTACAATAAGTACTTCATAATCTATATCCAAAACTTGTGCTTTCCTATTTTCTTATGATACTTTTACTTTTTTTTATTGTCTTTTTCTATGACATTATTGTCTTATTATATATATATATATATATGTATTAAAATTTATAATGTAGACAAATTATAAGGTATCCTTTCAAATACCTTTAAAATTATCATGTATTGATGAAGGTTGATTTCGGAATTTGCATAAAAAAAGTATTATTGTTATTTGAATTTTGTGAATCTCTTTAAACTTATTTAATATAAATCACAAAAAATTAAGATGAAATCATCAAAATAAATAACAAAAAAATTAACATCGTTCCCGACTTTATTTAAGGATTTAATATTTTCCATAATTTTGTGTCCCAAGAGCAAGATACACCATTCATGATAGATGCTACTATTTTCAATTGGACCAATTATTGCCACGTGTTACATAAATTTCCACATCTTTAGCTTCGTTTTCACAACTAAATCTTTTACTTTGATTTTTAAGTAATGCGGTGTTATGCATAAGAGGGATGATTCACTATACATTTGTAGACTTTTCTAGGTTCCAACTTTTTGACGTTGATTATGTCGACCATTAAGCTGTGTTAGATATCAACAAACGGGAACAAAAAGAAACATTATTGGAAGTGAAAAGATGAAGATTTTTCATTCACGGTGGGAAATGTTTGACTTTAAATTAATTCAGAAGAACAAACATATTGTTATATACCTGTACTTTTCTTCTCATACAAACATATTCTTAACAATAAAATAAATAAATGGCGATATCTACAGGGTGACTTCACGATCTAAAATAACATACATTTTCAATGCACGAGTACCCTTTTCAACTTGTGACGTTATACAATTTTCAATTCAAAAGAACAAAAGTATATATGTGTTCTTGCGTTAAAGGAGCAGAAAATTGTACTCTTTTCCGTAAAAATGTGTATTTCTTTGAAGGATTGTTTATTTTCACTAAAACAAATACTAGTTTAAATTAATGAAAAGAACCACTTTTTTAGTAGATTTAGACACGAAATTGTGTACCTTTTGTCTTTCAAATAATTTTATTTTTTCCTTCTATGCTCGTGAGGAAATTTAAGAAAAGTATTTTTTACAAATTATCAATGTTGATGACTGTGATTTTAGTTGTGATACAACGGTTAGAGGAACTCTTCACAAACACTATTAATGAATTGTAGGTATAAATATCAATAACCACACAAGTCAAGAAACCAAAACCTGTTTATGGCATTCTAATATGAAATTAGATTTAAATCAGATTTTGAAAACATGGATCACATAATAGAAAAATAAGGATCACACAAACTATGGTTAAAAAACACATGTTAAATTATTTAGGGGAAAAAATATTGAAGCAATAATATAATTAACTCTTTCTATGTACTAAAGTTAACAAAATCAAAATTCAATCACTTCCAATCAAGAATCGTAGTGTTAACTTTTTATTTCCAAAAAAAACCATCAAGTTTGGTTTTAGTTATCAATTTTATTGATTTAAGTCAAATATTTTGAAAGAGGTGGATGTGGTGCTTGCCCTTACTTTTTTAACATTTTTGTTAATGTTCGATTATTCAACCCTAACAATCAAATGACAAAAGCTAATATTGGTATATTGGTTTGAAAATGGTAGAAACAAACCATAATGGTAAAAGAAATACAATATGTCATATGGAATGTTTATAGTGCAATTATACTTTATTGGATGTTATCCTTTTTCTATTAGCTACTTACTATTGTGTTACTTTTTTGTTTCCTAATCTCCTTCTTTGGTATTGTTTAAGTATTTTTCCTTATATGTTACAAAATCTTCTTTATTTTCATACTATCTTTTTCTAAAATTATTAAAAATGTAAGTTAATTACGATAACTAGATAATTGACTTTATAACCATAGACATTTTACATATAAAATGTCTTTTGAATTCATCAAATTTAGTTAAATATGTCATACACTTCTTTAATAAATATAGTTTTAATCCTAAAATTTATAAAATTAGATAGAGTTAATAATCATTAACAACTTAGGTGATCATAAATCCATGAAGTTTCTCCCAAAAAGGATGTATAATATAAAAAAAAAAGAATATAAAAAAGGAAGATGTAAGCATATAATAAAAGAAATAATGGAGGAGAAGGAAACAAGAGTGTTTCAAAAATCTGGCTAGAGAATCAATTAAAACTAGAATATGAAGATATATTATTGGAATGTTGAAGGATTGATAAATGTAGAGGACATCATGTATCAGTGGATAGGTGAGCGAACATATTAGTCTCTCAAAAAAATAATGCATTTGAGTTGAAAGAAGAGGTAATAAATGATTCAAAAATGCATCACCTATTAGCTATGTCATGTGTTATGGTGCTTGCAACTTTAATTTGGATCTTTTGAGACAATTGATGTATTTATATAGATTAAACATTGTTATTACCATTTCATACACATTTCTTTATGTTTTTAATTATTTTCATGTAATTTAGATAGTAGAATAGGGGAAAGGAGGTTGTACAATCTTGTTAAATTTTATACAAAGGTTGGATCATCTCTCAAATACTTTATTTTATTTATTTTATTCTTTGCTGATAAAAAGAATACCAAAAAATATTAGTCAGGTTAAGATGAATAGTTACATAAAGAAATTAGACATTACGTCATTTAGGGGAAGATGAATTCTTTCTGGAGAATTAGGGTTTTGACTGTGTTCCAAGGTTGCTTCGTGATGTACTCTCTTTGTGATCTCTAGGTAGCTTATGGAGATCATGTGGTATCAAGTTTGAGTTGGTGGCATTTGGTTCTACATAGATCCTGCTCTCTTTCTCGGTGTTGTGTTGGAGTTTTGGTGCAAATTCAAGATTGCCTCTTTTGTGATCGTGATCATAATCGAGAGTTGGTTCTCTCTCTTAATCAATAGTGTGTTGGCGTTGCTTGCTCTCTTTTTCAATGCTGGTGCAGAATTGCTTCTTTCAATCTTAAGTTTATACTAGTGATTGAGAGTTGGCGGTGTTTCCTATTTGGTTATGTGTTGGCATTTCAAGACTGCTTATTTTTGGGTAGCATAGTTGTTTGGTTTTGCATGGTCTGTCAAGATTTTTTTCTTTTACTTTTGGGTTTTTAGTTTGACTTAGTTCAGATATCTTTGGGTATGCTCTTCTTACCTGCATGGGTTCATCACTAGCAGGTTTCCAAATACCTTGGGGGTCTCTATAAGATAAGAAAATTTCAAAGCCGATGGTTAAATCTCCTCGGAGACAACAAAAATTTTTGCACAAGCTTTAAGCAATGCATGCAATATACATCTTTCTCAACTTTTGTCTCCATTCGTTAAGGGTGACTTAGTTACTATCCAAATCCATGAAGAGGTGTATTTAGTAGGGCTGGATAACTGCAGAAATCATTTTCATGGTAGGATTTTGTTAAACATAGGAGACAAACCTCTCACGCATATGTATTTTTGTAAGAAGTTCAGTACGGTATGCAGTTCTTCAGGGTCGTGGAAAGTTATTCCTTTGGGTAAGGCGTTTTATGAATTTGAATTTTCCTCTCTTAAAGATATGAGGTTTGTCTTGGTTGTTGGGTGTTGGAGTTTGCTTTTAAGTTTTATTTGCTCATTTGCTTAAACCAAGGATTTTGTTCTTGCATCTATGAAATTGACAAAGGCGTAGTGTTACTCAATAACTTTTGGTAGAGTGTCGTGATTTTTCTTTTATAAAATATTTAGAATATGAACGACTTTCTCCTTTCTTTTCATTTTGCAAAATGATAGGTAATGAGCTTTCTTCTTATAAGAGTAAGTGCGTGGAGCATACTGAAAAAAATTTAAAAACAAGTAGCGATTTGTGTCAAAAGTCTCAGAGAATAATTGTGAGGGTGTTGTTCTTCACAACATGAAGTTGTTTCTCAATCTCATTCTAATAGAGATGTTGATGTTGTTACGACTGTGAATGTGTCATAAGTCTCAGTTGTTAGCATTTTTCACTTCCAATGACAAGTGCACCACTCGCAAATGTAGCAAGTGATAAATATACTGTTCTCTCCCAAAGGACTTGTGCAATACCCGAAAATAACTACAATTGATAACCAATTTAGACTACGATTTATTCTCAATATTTAATTGATAATAAGATAATAAAATTATGCATAAATAATTAAAATATTTTACGGTATTTTTAATGAGCTCTTGGAATGCATAAAAAGGATAGAGATGATATGGAATGCAATTGTTAGGGTTAAACTTCACCAAACCTCCCTCTCATCAATAAAAATGATTATATTATTTCCAAACTAATATCAATGTCAACCCACAATAATTACCAAACCCTAATAGGTGCATGAGATTAAGTTTTCCTATTAGCCGTCAATTCATTGATCAATTATATAAAAAAGACTTACTTTTGCCACAAGGGTCTTAAGGCAACAAATGAATCATGCTTTATTCCTAGTTACAAGCTTTCATTTAGTAATCCAAATTACAAATGATATTTTCCAATACCTTAAGAATCGATTATCAAGCCATAAATCAATAAGACATGGATTAAACAAATAATCAAAACACTGATATTGAAAGGAAAAGACATATATAAATCAAAATTGATTATATGAGAGTTTGGTAGGTTACATCTACCCCCAAAAACAATGAAAATGATGAACAATGGAGAAAGATGGATATATGAAGAGGAGAAAAGGAAATCCTCCAAATCCTAGTCGTCATCCAAGACTACATTTTTCTGACTCTCAAACGGTGGTCACACTTGTTTTTATCACATTTTCTTAGGCTAATTATATTTTCTAAGCATTTCTTTTATCTTAATTCTTAGATTTTAGTTGATATTTGTATTTTTGAGGGATGATAAGTGTTTTAGTGTAAATATGTCAATAAAGCATTTTTAGATAAGTTGTTGACTATTTAATTCAATTGTTTTTGTCAAGATTTTCTAAAATTGATCCTTCGTTGCATATGATTAAACAAGGAAAATTTTTGATGAAGCAAATTTATAGCAATAGAAGTATGCAATGTTGAATAAAAGGTTGAAAAGGGAGTTGAGCAAATTACTCAACGTGAAAGTCAAAAACTGTCAAAGTCAATTTTTAGAATTTAAGGGCCATTTTGGTATTTTTCATAAGGCATTAATTGGATTCATGTGATGAAAGAACACATGAGCAAGACAAAGAGGCTTACAAACTACAAAATTCCCTATGTAGTATTGGTCTCCAAGTTCATTTAGTATTTTGATTTGGAGCTAGAAGAGGAACTCATTGAAACAGTGAAGCCACACAATGAAATCACTTGTGCAACATTGCACAAAATTGGCGTGAAGAAAGTGATGACAATCATTGGATTTCTTGAGCAAAAGAAGAAGAAAGGGCACAACAGCCAGTTGAAGGTTCTACTATTGATGCTAGTTGTCAACATCCAATTTCGTCCGGATAAATAAAATTTATTTCAAAAAAATGATAAAAAAATATTTCTAGTTAATTTTCAAAGAAAATTCAAAAAGTTATTTAATCAAATTTGAATTTTATTCTTAGGAAAAAATATAAAAATTGTTTTTTTTTATCGTTATCCTTTTATTTTCATTTTCTTAAATAAAAAAAAATATATTTTTGATCAATTAAAAAAAATCATCTTTAAATTTTTGTTTGTTTAGATTTATTATTTTTTCTCTTATTTTCAGAAAAAATATAAAAAATATATTTTGCTTGTCTTTAATAAAGAAAATATACAAAGCGGGCTTTTAATAAAGAAAAGAAGGACAATGAAAGAAAAGAAAATGTTTGCTTTGATCTTGGGCACGATTTTTAAAAAAGGGGAGGTATGGAAAAGTTTCGAAAAAAAGGAGGTATGAAAAAATATTAAGGATAGAAAAGTAATTTTCTACTTTAGATTGGATTGCTTTTTAGTTCTTATTTCCAAAAAGTTTGGACCCCAATCACATGAAAAATAATAATATATTGTGTGAATCCTCTCTCTTATTCTCTATGTCTTGGACCATTTACGTGTGCACTTCTTTCATTCTTCAAATTTGCATGCCTTTAAAATCTACTATGGGACCCGCGTGTACCGTTTTGTTATGGTAAAAGAGAATTGTGTTTTTTTCTCCAATACTCACGGTCCCACAGGCCAAAATGTAAAAAGAAAAGTTACTTTAATCCCTGCAAAAAAGTTGTTTGGTCTCCTGCCAAATAACCGTTGTGTCTCCTCGGCAAAGAAGGACAAACTTTGCTCAACTTTGCTCACAAAGAATAGGTTAAAAAGAGCAAATAAAAAAATCTAAAAAACCTTTAAATTCACCATACGCCACTTTCCTCAAAACACACACACAACCATTGTGCCCGTCATGGCCCTAATCAACATCCTCTGAGCCAAAACCTTTAGCTTCTGCAAGAGTGCAGCCAAATCCTTGTGGTGAACGCCGACAGCGTGGGATCCAACCAACAGCCAGTAAATGATGGAGGGAAGAATAAGAAAGACAACAACGACCAACTCAACCACTTTCTCTCCCTGTCTTCCCCGTCCTAGCCACCGTCTCTGTACTCCTAGCACTTGCGCTTCCAACAAAACCTCCACCGTGGATGAAACTCTTGTGTTTAAATTTACCAACAACCAACACGATGTGGCTAAGGTGATGAAATCAGCTTACAACGCATGCAATGATGTCATCACCCTTTTCACCCTCATTCATGTAAGAGATCACTATCCTCCTCATGCTCCTTTTTTACCTTTTCATGCACGACGTCCCCAAGAGGTGTTGGCTTGAGCTCGTCTCCGGAACCGCGCTGGTATCCAACCCAAGCCCCACTTCTTCCAAGAGGCCCAACTCTTAGCCTCAACACTACGTGGTCACAACTACGTGGCACCAAACTGGTGGCGCCTCCCAACTATATGTGTGTCAACATCTTCTTCCGCCGCTCACACCGTCGACGATGCGCTCATCACTTCCGAACCGTGCCGTCGTGGCTGCACCTCCATGCCCATGGTTCGTGGCCAAACCTAATTTAAGGTTCTTAAGCAATTGCCAAAGAAAGGAGTTTGTGACATTGGGCCTTGGCCCAATAGAATCACTATCCACACCCCAGGTTTCATAACTCCATTCCTTCTGTTTTGGGCCTACCTAATAACACCCCTGCCTTCTTATTAACACCACAGTTTTCCAACACTACTCTTTTATTGTTTGTATCACCCCTTTCCTTATTTTTCACTCTCATAGTTTTCTAAATAAAATAAAAGAAAAAACACATTCTAAAAATAAATAAAAATTTCATTACTAAATAAAATTAGAAAATTAGAAGGTTGTTGAATTTCTTTCAAAAAGTAAAATTCGATTAAATATCCAAATGACCGCTCACGTCATGCGGACTTTAATTCTGAAAATTTTGTTATTTCGTTTGAGTAATTAAAAGACCATGCGCGTCAAGCGGTATCCAACACGAAATTTTTCCCTCTAAAGTCTATGAAAATATAAAAATATCAAATTTCAAAAATAAAAAAATATAAAACTTTGAAGAATTAAAAAAATATCAAACATTTCAAACAAATCATTTTCTACATAGAACTACGTAACCCTGATTCTCTATCCTGGAGATACGTATGAGCGAGGTTAAACCTTGTCGGGCCCCTTCCAAAACAAAAAATATTTTGTTTGAAAGATAAATATTCCAAAAATTACACTCATTTCATTTTATTCAATAAAAGGTACCGTCTTAGAACGGGCGACGTGGGGGGCTAATACATTCTCCACGCGTAACCGACTCCTAGACTCGCAATCTGGTTTTCGTAAACTGGCCTTATCCTTGTTTTTCTTTGGTTTTCCATAGTTTTGTGTGAAAACTATGGTGGCGACTCCCTTATTTTGAAAACCTCTAATAAACTATTTTCATCTATCGTGACCCCGATTATGACAGATAACGACTCCACTAGGGATTTGAATAGAGAGTCAGGCCAATTTAATTGAATAAGTAAAATGAGTGTGTTGTTTTTAAATGTTTATCTTTCACTTTGCTCTTTTGTATATATGATTGATATTTTGTTGTTGTTGGAATATTCAACCTAGGTTAGACGACATGCCTTATCTGCTATATCTATTATATATCTGTCTAGGAACTTTTCTGATTGTTTTGCAGGTAGGGGTTGGGTGCATTTTCTCCCTTCACACACACACCTTTACTTTTACACATATCATGAGTGGGGCCCTATACCCGGGTCTGAGTGAACTTAGAAATAGAAAGGGGTTGTGTAGCAATACTGACAGGATGTACTTTCTTTCTCAGTTTTTGCGAGTACCCCAGTTAGAGTTTGTTTACTTTACTTACATGCTCAAAAGAAAGTTGTTTACCAGTTGCTGTGAGTAATGTGGGAAAGTGAGCCATAGCTCTAGTGGCCTTATACCTTTAGGGATTAGGAGTCATCCCATGTGAGTATGCATTTACAGGCATAGATCTTAAGCACTGATATGTTAAACCTGATTTAGGGCACAAAGGGAGAGTTTTTACATTCTTCTTCCCCTCACCATATATACATATTAATAAGTCTTTCACATTTGTATCTACATATCACGAATAAGTACCTCTTGGGATATAAACATGCATTGTTTCTCATCATGTTTAGGTCATGTCAATCATGTTGCCAGATGCATATCATGTTACTCATCATTATATATATAAACATGCATTCACATATTATATATATAAACATGTTTTCATTCATACATTCATGGTAGCATGTATATCATTTTTTATTTCATAATTTTTTTGCATTATCATTTTGCGTTATACACAACATTCATCCATAAGTTGTCACATGCATACATTAGTTGTTGTGGCATGCATCATACATTTAGGCATGTTTCGCACATTTAAACATGCATCATAGATTTAGACATGCATCAAATATTAAAATGCATCAAACATTTAGACATGTGTTGTAAATTTAAACAACCATCATAGCCATGCATTATACATGCATCAAACTTTAAATATTCATCATACATTTAGCATTGCATCATACATCTTGACATGCATCATGATTTCATTCCATGACATTTTTTTTTCTTTCGAAGAAATTTTGAAAATAATCTAAAAATTGCATTGTAAAAATTAATGTCAAAAAATGAAAAAAAAAGATAAAAATAAAAAAAAAAGTGATCACATGGATGAGTCAATTGTTTTCTCTGATATAATCTTTAAATCCATGACAAAAAAAAAATTGAAGACACAGAGATGTTGCATTTTCACAGTTTAATAAGGGGCAAAAGTTGACAATTTCTAGTGAAGCATTTGCATGCATGTTGTCTAAAATCCTCTAGCCCTTCCTCATCCCAAAATCCCAAAACAAAAGGATTCGCCTCAGTAGCTATCACCATCACCAGGAATAGCAAAAGAAGAGTGTCACACTGGGGCAAAAATGCTAGGTTTCTCTCGGTTGGCCGAGTGATTAATCCCTGATCTTCTAGAATAATAAAAAATAACGAAGGTCCGTTAGATTGAAAACCTACTAGGGCAGTCTAGGGAAAAGAAAGGACAATAAAGAAAATAAAAAAAGGATAAAAAATGACATGTGTTGGGAGTCATTGAATCTTGTTTCAGGGTTAATCTTTTTGAAAATGAAGCAATCATGATTTGAAATTATATATGGTCATGTTTCTTTATCCAAAAAAATTCACATCCTTTGTACCCTCTTTGAGCAAAAAAAAATATTTCTTTTCAAAAATTCCCTAAGCAAGGATCATCACAAAGATGAAACTCTGATCAAGGTGTACATCAAAGACTCTTAAAAAATCAAATTAAAAAAAAAATCTCTCAAAGGATAATGTGAATTCGTAGCCAAAACTTTCATCACGAAGTCAAAGAAAATGGAAAACATGAGAAAAAATGAAAAGAGCAAAATACTCATAAAAGAACCTTTGACTAGATCTGATGCAATGCCTAGTTGATGATTCTTGTTTAAAAAAAAAGCCAACAAATAATTTTTGGACCTTCATATCCTTTTCTTAACAACCTTTCTACCCCTGACCATGTTACAAGCCTAATAAAGTCCATATTGATTGATGATTGATTGCTCTGATTTTGAAAGCTTACTCCTGTGACAAGAGGACGTGACTAACAACTCGGTCGAGAAAAAGAAATAGTAACAAAAAGAAAAAAAAAATTGTTTGAAATGTTCCTATCAAAAGACAATCCTCTGTTCGTAACTAATAAGTCAACTGAGGGCTAGCCAAATGAGAAAACCCTATACTGGGACAATCCTTTCCTTCCACCTTACACTAAAAAAAAAAGAAAACAAATCAACTTTCATCCAGAATCCATCCTTCACCATTACACACCCAAACTGGGGTAGTTTCCATTTGCTTTTCTCTTTAAGGGATGTAATTTTCTCTATACAATGTTGCACCAGTCAATCTTCATTGTACCCTACAAATCATTCATTCACACATCATCAAGCTCACCCACTAATCCATCAAAACTGAGGCTGTTTTTGTTTCGCACCTTGCATAAAATTTTTAGAGGGACATGTGAATGATAACATATCTGAGGTTATGCAATCCCAGTTTCCTTTCAAACCTCTTCAACCTTTCATCCCACATATTTCATCCACTTGTGGATTCAAGCACATGCATATTTTAAAGGAAAAAATCAATAATGTCCCAATTTTAACAATAACTTCAGGATTTGCAACATCCCTCACTTTCGAGAACAAATTTCAAATGAATTCAATGATGGCAAAGAGAACAATTGACTCTGAGTGTCAATATCAAAATAATAAAAAAGGAGATAAAAAAAAGAATTACAAAATAAAAAAAAGAAAAATGAAAATAGTGGGTCTCATGCATTCATGCATCATCTTTAGCGTAAATTTTCTTTGAGATTCTGAATGTCAACATTGCAAAAAAATAAAATAAAAAGTAAAGTCTCATAGACTTTGATCCATTTGTACATGCATTTTCATCCAAAAATGATCAAAATAACTCTCATGCATTTCATAGAGTCTGATGCATTTTTACATGCATTGGAAGAATAAATCTCATTTTCATTCAAAAATGAAAAACAGAATCTCATACATTTATACATGCATTTTCATTCAAGCAAAAATAAGAAATAGACTCTCATGCATTCATTCATGAACTCATTCAAACAAAAAGTAAAACTAAAAAAAATAGAGTTTCATGCATTCATCCATGCACTCTCATAACCAAAAATAGAACTTCATGCATCAATATATGCAAACTCAAAATTTTCACGCATAATTTCATCCATCAATATATGCAAACTCAAAAATTTCACGCATTCATGCACTCTCAAAAATTTTCATGTATGCATTCTCAAGATTTTCATGCATACATATATGCATTTCCAAAGTTTTCATGTAGAAGAAACTCAAAGTTTCATGCATCTTTCCAAAAAAAGAGGTGGTTTGGGACCCTCTCGACATGTCTAAGGTCTCGTTCTCACATTTCTTTACGAAAAGTGGTTTGTGACCCTCTCGGCATGGCTATGGTCTCGATCTCACATTATTTTCCAAAAAAAAGGTGATTCGTGACCCTCTCGGCATGGCTAAAGTCCCGATCTTGAATTTCTTTTTTAAAAAAAAAAAAAGTGGTTTGTGACCCTCTACCATGGCTAAGGTTTCGATCTCACATGCATTTATATATGCATTTTCATATAGTCTAACGCATTCGTACATGGGTTCTCATTCAAAAAAAGAAAGAAAATAGAGTCTCCTGCATTTATACATGCATTTTCATAGGGTCTGATACATTTATACATGCACTTTCAAACAAAAGGAAATAAAGCATTCTAAAAAAAAACAACAAAAAAAGAATCTCATGCATTCATTCATGCATCCTCATAAAAAATGATAAAATATAAGATCTCATGTATTCATACATGCATTTTCATTCAAAAATAAATGACAAATAGAGCCTCATGCATTAACACATGTATACATTCAAATAATTAGAAACTCAAAGTTTTCAAGCATTCATACATGCATTTCCATAAGTATGTTGATCAAAACTCACCGAAGTTGAATTCTCCAAAGATAGAAGATCTCTCGATACAAGGTCTCAAGTGAAGATACGGTGATCCTCTCGATACAAGATCTCATTCTCATGTTGATAGGTGTGGCCCGCTGGTTCAAGGTCAACCTTATGTTTGGATTGATGATCCTCTCAATACAAGATCTATATCTCCAGTGAAGATTCGTGATCCTCTCGATACAAGATCTTGATCTCACATTTTTTTGAAAAGACCCTCTCGATATAAGGTCTCAAGTGAAGATACGATGATCCTCTCCATACAAGATCCCAATCTCATGTTGTTAGGTGCGGCCCACTGTTCACAGTCAACCTTATGTTTGGAGCGATGATCCTCTCAATACAAGATTTCAATCTCCAGTGAAGATTTGTAGCCCTCTCGTCCTAAAAGGTCAAGGTTACAATCTCACATTTCCTTTTCTGTAATAAATAGCATATGATCCTCTCGTCTTTGTATAAAGTCAAGGTCTCAACCATGATTGGATGCATAACCTTCTCGTCCTCGAATGGTCAAGGTTATGACATCATTTTCTCTTGTCATTATTTCAAAAATCATGTGATGGTGTGTGACCCTCTCGGCTCAGTCCAAGGTCCGACCTCACTCTTTTTTTTCAAATTGTGATGGCGTCTGACCCTCTCGTCTCAGTACAAGGTCCAACCTCACTCTTTTTTCACCACGTGACAGTTCGTGACCCTCACGGCTCAGTCCAAGGTCTTGACCTCACTTTTACCTTTTGGCACGTAACGGTTCGTGACCTTCTCATCTTAGTACAAGGTCCGACCTCACCTTTACTTTTCGACACGTGACGGTTCGTAACCCTCTCGACTCAGTCCAAGGTCTCGACGTCACTTTTCCCTTACCAGTCCTTCAAAAGATGACCTCTCTTTTAGGGAATGATCCAAATGCTTGAAATCCCGAACAAAATTAGTATTTTTGTCTTTACTTAACTTTTAATGTGATCATATGAAATTTTTCATTTTCAAATTATCCAATAAAATTTAAGTAAAGAGGAGCATCTGTCAACACCCAATTTCGTCCGGATAAATAAAATTTATTTCAAAAAAATGATAAAAATATTTCTAGTTAATTTTCATAGAAAATTCAAAAAGTTATTTAATCAAATTTGAATTTTATCGTTAGGAAAAAATATAAAAAATGTTTTTTTTATTGTTATCCTTTTATTTTCATTTTCTTAAATAAAAAATATATATTTTTGATCAATTAAAAAATAAAAAAATCATCTTTAAATTTTTTTATTTGTTTAGATTTATTATTTTTTTCTCTTATTTTCAGAAAAAATACAAGAAAAATATATTTTGCTTGTCTTTAATAAAGAAAATATACAAAGTGGGGTTTTAATAAAGAAAAGAAGGAAAACGAAAGAAAAGAAAATGTTTGCTTTGATCTTGGGCACGATTTTAAAAAAAGGAGGTATGAAAATGTTTTGAAAAAAAGGAGAGGTATGAAAATGTATTAAGGATAGAAAAGTAATTTTATACTTCAGATGGGATTGCTTTTTAGTTCTTATTTCCAAAAAGTTTGGACCCCACTCACATGAAAAATAATAATATATTATGTAAATCCTCTCTCTTATTCTCTACGTCTTGGACCATTTACGTGTGCACTTCCTTCATTCTTCAAATTTGCATGCCTTCAAAATCTACTATGGGACCCGCGTGTACCGTTTTGTTATGGTAAAAGAGAATTGTGTTTTTGTCTCCAATACTCACGGTCCCACAGGCCAAAAAGCAAAAAGCAAAGTTACTTTAATCCTGGCAAAAAAGTTGTTTGGTCTCCTGCCAAATAACCATTGTGTCTCCTCGGCAAAGAAGGACAAACTTTGCTCAACTTTGCTCAACTTTGCTCACAGAGAATAGGTTAAAAAGAGAAAATAAAAAAAATCTAAAAAACCTTTAAATTTACCATATACCACTTTCCTCAAAACACACATACAACCACCGTTCCCGTTATGGCCCTAATCAACATCCTCTGAGCCAAAACCTTTAGCCTCTCACGAGCTCCTTTATCAAACGAAACCCATTCTTCCCAGCCTTTAGTGAAGTCCACCACTGACGTCAATCTGTCCAGCCGCGACGACGGCATGAACATCTCCTCGCCACCATCTCATAATCACCTCTACCACCACGTCCTCTAGTCACCATTTCCTTCCATGCCTTGACCGCAAACCGCCAACCATCGCCAGAAACCACGTCCCTCCTCTCAAAACTCCCTTCTTTTCCTTTCTTTCATTTCTGCCTCAACGACGCCATTAACACTATCATTCGCAGACAAGAAGCCGAGGAGACCGGTCACCTTCTGCCACCAAGTATTAAAGCTGCACTTAACCTTGGTGGTTGCCCACCACCACGCGCCTTCATCCAAACTCACCTGTAACGTCCTCCACCACCACAACTAACATCGAACCCAACTCCACAGTCACCACCAACCACCATTCGATGTCGTCATCCTTGTGACCATCATCAATGGCACAAAAACAAACCAAGGTACAGAAGAAGATCGCTTACGATGGGAAGTGCTGCTAGCTTCTGCAAGAGTGCAGCCAGATCCTTGTGGTGAACGCCGACAGCGTGGGATCCAACCAGCAGCCAGTAAATGATGGAGGGAAGAATAAGAAAGACAACAACGACCAACTTAGCCACCTTCTCTCCCTTTCTTCCCCGTCCTAGCCACCGTCTCTGTACTCCTAGCACCTGCACTTCCAATAAAACCTCCACCGTGGATGAAACTCTTGTGTTTAACTTTACCAACAGCCAACATGATGTGGCTAAGGTGCTGAAATCAGCTTACGACGCATGCAATGATGTCATCACCCTTTTCACCCTCATTCACGTAAGAGATCACTATCCTCCTCATACTCCTTTTTTACCTTTACATGCACAATGTCCCCAAGAGGTGTTGGCTCTAGCTCGTCTCCGCAACCGCGTTGGTATCCAACCCAAGCCCCACTTCTTCCAAGAGGCCCAACTCTTAGCCTCAACACTACATGGTCACAACTACGTGGCACCAAACTGGCGGCGCCTCCAACTATATGTGTGTCTACCTCTTCTTCCTCCGCTCACACCGTCGACGATGCGCTCATCACTTCCGAACCGTGCCGTCGTGGCTGCACCTCCATGCCCATGGTTCGTGTCCAAACCTAATTTAGGTTTAAGGTTCTTAAGCAATTGCCAAAGAAAGGAGTTTGTGACATTGGGCCTTGGCCCAATAGAATCGCTATCCACACCCCAGGTTTCATATTCCTTTTATTTTGGGCCTACCTAATAACACCCCTGCCTTCTTATTAACACCACAGTTTTCCAACACTACTCTTTTATTGTTTGTATCACGCCTTTCCTTAGTTTTCAATCTCATAGTTTTCTAAATAAAAAAGAAACACATTCTAAAAATAAATAAAAATTTCATTACTAAATAAAATTAGAAATTAGAAGGTTGTTGAATTTCTTTCAAAAAGTAAAATTCGATTAAATATCCAAATGACCGCTCGCGTCATGCGGAGTTTAATTCTGAAAATTTTGTTATTTCGTTTGGGTAATTAAAAGACCATGCGCGTCAAGCGGTATCCAACACGAAATTTTTCCCTCTAAAGTCTATGAAAATATAAAAATATCAAATTTCAAAAATATAAAAATATAAAACTTTGAAGAATTAAAAAAATATCAAACATTTCAAACAAATCATTTTCTACATAGAACTACGTAACCCTGATTCTCCATCCTGGAGCTACGTAGGAGCGAGGTTAAACCTTGTCGGGCCCCTCCCAAAATAAAAAATATTTTGTTTGAAAGATAAATATTCCAAAAATTACACTCATTTCATTTTATTCAATTTAAGGTATCATCTTAAAACGGGAGTCGTGGGGGGCTAATACCTTCCCCACGCGTAACCGACTCCCGGACTCGCAATCCGGTTTTCGTAGACTGGCCTTATCCTTGTTTTTCTTTGGTTTTCCATAGTTTTTCGTGAAAACTATGGTGGCGACTCCCTTATTTTGAAAACCTCTAATAAACTATTTTCATCTGTCGTCCCCGTCATGACCCCGGTTGCGACACTAGTGTTGAACATTAAGGAGATGGTACTAGTCCAAGTGGTACAGTTGTAGAGAATTATGTCATGATACCTTATATGTCGCCCATGGACAGAGGAGAGCCTTTGTCAAGATTTGAGCAAATGGATCTAAGAAGGTTGGACACCATGACAAATGACCAATAAGTTCACTATGAGTTTTGTGCTGCACAATTTCAGCATCTAGATGGTCAGATTAAAGTTATCCAGGAGCAGTTGGCGGAGATGTTCTATAGCCCTAGTACTTAGGATCTCCTCTGTGTCATGTTATCTGTTTCATTTGCTTTCTAATTTGTTGTTTAGTTAGGCATCATGTTTCTTTAATCCTATTTGATGAACTCAATGGGGGAGAGGAAGTGTGTTTTGTTATTGTTGTTGTGGTCGTATTTTGTTTTTAGGTCTATTTCAATCTAGTTAAGGTTTGATTAGGTTTGGTTAAGTTGTTTTGGTTGTAATTTGGCTTGCAATCACTTATATGGTTTGTAATTTCTCTACTTTGGTATTGGTGTGTAATGAAATATCTTGAATTGCCTTAACAAATTGGATTTTTTTAATACATTTATACTTCTTATTTTGATAATAAACTATGCATTGAATAGACAATATATTATTTTGGGGAAGTTTAAAATTATGGGGGAGCTAAGTTCTACATAATTTTCAAGTGTTCCCTAATCTGAAAAGAAAAATAAATCGAGTGATTTATTGTTTCAATCAATTGATATTGTGATGCTTGCACCGAGTAAATTTATCAATCTGCTTATTTTTTTTATTTCAACTTAAGCAGGATACTGTCACATTTTTTCTAGTTGAGATCATGTAGGTTTATGTGAAGCAACTCAACACACATCGGATTTTCTTCGTCAAAATAGGGGGTGATTGTTGACAATATTGCAGACTGGTATTTGATGAAGTCAAGTCAAGTCAAGTAGGAGACTTGAAGACGACTTAGTATTAGTGTGTGTGTGTGTGCACGCGCGTGTTGTTTAGTTTTGTGCATGCATAATATATTATTGGAATGAGGTCTAATGATCCTTAATGTTTTTTATATATAGAACTAGAATTTGACTAGCTAATTTCTTGGTCAAAACGGTTCACTAAAGTTTTAAAGGATTTTTTGCAAAAACAATATGCTGAAAATCCTGTTGGTAAAAATCAATCGATTTAAATCAATTTCCAACCTATTGTTTTTACAAAACTGTAATAGATCTTTAAAACAGTTTTGAAGACAAATAAAATAGAGTGTGAGAGTATATTTTTGTAATGGACAAAGATTGAGAATATTTGAAAACAAAAAACTGAGAGCAAATCTTAAGACCTGAAAGAGTTTTTGATCAAGAGGAACCAAGAAGTGATTCTTGGAGCTCATCCCTGAACTATGACTGCATAGCACTATTTTTTTTCACTTTTTTTCATTCAGGGAAGTCATTGCAACTTTTTCTCTTCAACTGATTTGTGTTGTTTGGTTGCAGTTGTATTTTCTTTTCAATTTAATTGATTGAAAGGTGTTTTGAGGCTACAATTATATAGGGTTTACTTTTGTAGGGGTGTAGTAGGGGTTTGCATTGTGTATGGTATGATTTTGCAGGGTGTAAGATAGGTTCTTGATTGTATTGTTTGAACATTGGTATTCTTTAGTGAAATTTCTTTGCTTGTTCGCAAGCGGATTGAATGTACCTCTTAAGGAAGAGTGAACCAATATAATTTTGTGTTTTTGCTCTCTCTTTCCCTTAATCTTGAATCGCGATTCAATTATGCATAATTTTCTGTCTCTGCACGAATTTTCAATTAACTACTTTTTGCATTCAACTTGTTATTTTTCCAACACTACATTGATTATCATTTGTTGATTAAATTGTATCGCACTCATTCTGTGTACTATGTTTGATCCTATTTGGATTACTTTGTATGAATTGTGAAAAAGTTTCATTTCTTGATTATCCTACTCAATTGTACAATTCTGATAAATCAATTTGTTGATTTTGTGACTTAATCAAATATTTTTTTGTACTACTGATTTGCTGAAAAACTATAACTGATTGATTTGGAATTTAATTGATTGAATTTTTTAAATAAGAATACGAGAATTTTAAATTTGCTAATTTTGAATTTTAGTTGATTACTGTTTCTGGTTGGATTTCTGCCAAGCAAAATTTAACTGATTGTTTGTTAAATTGAATTGATTGATTTTTGGTGTGATGTACTGACCGATATTTCAATTGATTGATCTTTTACTGTGTAGCTATTAATCCCATCGTAAACTGTTTTAATTGTGAGAATTCATTATTTCTTTCAATCTTTTACATAATATTTGTGAAAATTTTTGAAAGTTGAATTCACCCCCTCTTGAACTCAACCTAAAACTCTTTTCAAATATATCTATCTAGATGTTTCAGATGTCAAAAAGGAAAATAAGAGGCATTCTACATGTTATTTAATATCATAATCTTTGACAATGTAAGAAAATTACATTGGCCAATGCCCTAAGTCTTTCCTGTTGTGTGGTTGCCAATTTGGTGCTTCATTAATGTTTGTTTGTGTTCATAAATTTTTTTTAATAGGGAATAATATTGTAACAATATTGTTAATTTAACAGTATTATCATTTTATAACAATATTGATAGAGAAAAATATTGTAACAATATTAAAATAAACCTTGTGTTATTTTGACAATAACAAAGACATAGAATAATTTTAGAGTATTCTCAATTTTAGGGCATCCATTTCAATTTTGGTTCCGAAAAGTCCCTTCATATAAATATTTTCCATTTATATTACATATATTCAAATTTGTGGCTACAAGGATGGAAACAACTTCGTGTAAAACCTCATTATAAATTGTTTGGTAATTATTACTCTATTAATTGTACTTATTCTTATTAAGAAAGAAGTTGGTTGATCTATTCTTTTGTATTCTTACATATCTTTTATGTTTATGACTTTTTGCTTATTAATAAATTCTATTGTTAGATATATTATGGTTAATCAAATGTTTTATATTAAGGTTTATAGGTGCAAAGAGGTCAACAATGCCTCGTTATAGATTTTTGTTAACTACATTTATATTGGTGTATGTTGTTGTCTACAAAATACAAAGAGTGAAAGAAATGCAATGAATAAGACCAAGAAAAAATATATGCATCGTATGGAAATGGTCAACTTTGTCGAAGTTTGAGCTGAATTGGTATGATATTATTAGGTTATGTCTCAATATATAATACTTCTAATTAATATATATTTTACTATTAATTTTCAATTTTTTATTAATAGAGTAGTATAAAATATGATGGAGAAGAAGTTACTAGAACTGAAATGTTTATTACAACTCGACAATGTCGTCTTGGTAAAAAGGGGAAAGTAGTTGATGAAGAAACACTAAATGTAACTGTAATTTTATTTGTACTTATAAAATATGTTTGAAAGCTCCATACATTTTATTTATTCATAACTGATATTTTCTTATAGCCTAAGCTTCAATGTTCCATTGAAAATTCAAGTGCATCTGGGAAAAAAAATATTTGAGTCATTGTTTGGGAAAGAAAAGTCTGGCCAAATTGATTGTTATGGAAGGACTATGCCACCCACAACATTAAAATCAAGAAATCGATGCTCTAAAAAGAGAACATGTCATTGAAATAAATGGTATGTGACCAAGGAGATTGAAGCTTTGGAGGTAGCGATGAAATTTGTGCTTAAGCAACAAAATCCTGATTTGGATGAGAATGATATTGAAGAAATGATGGTGGCACGAGCATTAGGCAATGAAGTTGTACAGTTGCTCGACGTTCCTCTCTTGTAACTCATATTCCTGATGATGATGATTATGAGATACATATTGGAATCATCCAAGTTTGTGAAATATTTTATATAAACTTTCATAAATTGGAAGAAGATCATGTACTAACTTTGTCGATATTTTTTGTTTTTACCTTTTTGTAGGATGAATTTCAAGTTCATTTAGAGAAGAAAACATAAAATGAAGAAATAAATCAAATACTTTTGTTAAATATAATTTATAATTCTTATAATTTTGAAAGTGTTTTAGGCGACATTGGATTATAGCTTTCAATAATTATGTTTTGAAATACATTACGCACATTTAAATGCATTTTTAAATTTTGAGTTTTATATTATAATAATAATTTTCAAAATGAATTAGTGACTTAATGTATTGATAATTTGTTTAGAAATGTTATAAATGTGGTATGAAGGAATAAGTCACATTTGTAAAAGTGTGGCTTAAAATTATCTAAATTCTATTGTAATAGTTGAATAATTGTGGCCTAAATGTAAATGTAGCACTTAAATAATCGTGGCATAAACAAAATGGCAACAATTGAAAAAGTATTACTTAAACGTTCATAGAAAAGGTAACAATATGAAAAAAAAAATGTGCCCTAAACATTAACAGAAAAGGCAATAGCTGAAAAAATGTGGCTCGAAATAATTGCAGAAAAGTGTGGCCTATTATATTAGGTTAAGGCCAGACTTTTAGAAAAAAATTGTAGGCTTTGACTTATGCCCACGACTGCATACCCTATAGTTGGAAAACCATGGCCTAAAGTCAAGGCCACGACTTTTTAACTTTAGGTCACATTTTTCACCTATTGTTTAAAGTAAAAAATGTTGTAGTGATTTGAGGAGATGCATACTTAATTGATTTTGATGGGATTGGGTGAGCATTTGTTAATAAATTATTATGAGAGTCAGAAAATTGATTTGATTGTTAATTCTTATTATTTTTCCTAAAAATGAGCATGAAGAGAAGAAGGATTGAAGTCCTGAAAATGAGTGATTAAAGAGAATTTGAGGCAAAACAACTCAAGCCTGACGCATAAAACCTAAGCCCCACCTGTGAAAACCCAAGAGCAATTCAGTGGAAATGCACCTAACGCATGAGACTGGAGTCAGGTGCCAATTGGGTCAGCAACAAAACTTAGTCGCACCCAACACCACTAAACCTGAGCCGAGCACAAGCAACAATTTTTGTATTCTATTTAATATTTGCTCTACAATAGGGTTAGATATCTTGAGTCGTCAAAAAAATGAATTTGGAAACTAGAAGCAGTTTTATGGTTCTTTAAGAGTAATTTCTTATTTCGATTGTTTTTCTATTGTTTAGCTTTCTCATGATATGAGAAACTAAATTCATTTTTGTTGTGGTTAGATTTTACCTCTCTAAACTCTCATGTAATTATTTTGGTTTTCATATTTATGTCTTTTCTTTCAATATATTAGTATTTTAACTATGCGGTTATTATCTATCGTGTTGATTCGTGACTTGATCTTTGATTCTTTAGGTATTGAGAAATATCTTATGTAATCATGAACTAAATTAAAATACCAAATCAAAGCTTATGTCTAGTAATAGAGCATGATTCGATTTTTGTCTTAAGTTCTTTGAGACAATTGTAAGTTTTATTTATATAATTGATCAAAGAATTAATAAATAAGCTTAGACTTGTTCTTCTAAGAAATTAGGATTTGGGATAATGATGAGATGACAATGATTATTGTTAGGAAAAAAAGAAAATGTTTTATGTATGAAAGTGGAGATTGATGAAATCTAATCCTGACTTTGTATTATTCATAATTAATCATTTTTCTACAATTTTATTAATAAAAATATTAAATATTATTTTATTTTTCTGCCCATCAACTTAAATCATGTACTTGTTATTAAATATACTTTTGCTATAATTATAACTATTGTAGTATATTAATATTTCACAAATTCTTTATGAAAGAAAGGTATTTATTACTTATCATCGTTAATAAAGTGTTAACAATATTTTGCTTTTGCTTTTGCATAAAAATAAACTCGTGCCACTTAATCTCATAATATTTTACCTTTTTATTTTTTATCTAAAATAAATGTTTAATTTGGTAAAAATTAATAAAAAAACATTTTATAATTTGAGTAGTGCGTTAATTCCACAAGATTGGATATTTCCACATAAAGATCCATTTTTTTATTCAAGTCATTAATACGTTTATTGACATGCTAACTATAGTATTTAAAATATTTTATTTTAACTGGATCCATATTTAAACAGTTTTTGGTTTTAATTAACAAAATTAATCTATTTTAATTCTTACATAACTTATGTTGTGTTTCTTCACATAGAAAAGAACTTGATCAATGCTGCCATTTACTGAAACTAGTATTTCTTTGTTGTGAATTGATCACAATATGTCTTTGATAGTTTTAGAATCGACATAGTAGAGTGTTTTGCTTTCCTTAATACAAAAAATATTTATATAGGTTGAATTTACATCACTATATATATATATATATATATATATATGTGTGTGTGTGTGTCAGACTATTTAATGGTTTAAATAAATAATTTGAACGTTTTAAATTGTTACTTTACTTTTTAGCACAAACAATAAAGAGTATAAAATCATTCGTTAGATGTTGTCTAAAATCAAATTCAATATTTTACCACACATATACAAAGCATAAAATATAAATCATCTAACTGCTAAACATAACCGAAGATAGTACATGAAATCAATTAAACTTTTAATAAAAGCCAAATTTGTTATTTGCAATTCCCATTTTCTTTATATTAGGATATACCTATTTTGCCACAATAAAATCATATATAGCGATTTGTATAAAATTTCACCATAATTCAAGTAAAATGTTTAAAAAAGTAAAGCATCTAAATAACCAAAAGTTATAAACCCTAACTAGTATCATGTTCTCAGTTGAAATTAGACGGGGTCGTTTGTATGGATCCAGATTATATATTACACCTATATATTGCTTCCAAGAGGATAAAACTGCAAATTAATTCTTTGCCCCAAATTCTTTTGCAATGATTGGCCTTACATCATCTACATCAACTAGTTTTTCCAAGAATGAGAGCAAAGCAAGCAAAGCACAGTCACTAGGGTCATTGTACCAGCTTTCAATAGGAATCCCATTGTTAACTTGAAATCTAAATACCTGTCATCAAAACACATTCTAGGTTTCAGTATCATAAACCATTGAAAAGAAAATTCCTAGCACAACATATACATTTTGAGACTTTTCTCAATACATTGTTAAATGAAATGTATTAAAACCACAATTTTGTGAAATTTCTAATATGCCAAATAAAGTATTTTCTAAAAGAGGAATATGAATCTAGTGGAGTTTTATGATATTGAAGGACATAACAAAGTAACAATATAGATGAGGGTGTTGGAATCAAAGTAAAAAATGAAATGCTCACGATATATATATTTTTTATTAATATGTAAATTAAATGGAAATAAGAGCACATTCAAGTTAGTACAAAAAATAATAAAATTTAATCTATCTAAATAATAAGATTGCATGTTAAATATGATGTTCAAACAAATGTTGTTGCTAACAATGGAAGAAAAAATGAAGAAAAAAAAATGTGGCAGTAGAAAAATAAATAAAAACATACCCCTGGAGTGTTGTCAACTATGAACACTTTTGCTAGGTCAATCCCAAGAACTCTTAGATCCTTAACACAACGACGATCTTTCCAGGTGCATGATTCTCGATACATGCGTCGTGCAAAGAACTTATTATTAGGATCAAGAACATCAAGCACTTTTGCAGCATATACGCTTTGACTAGCTGTGAAAATTATGACTTCAAACATATCACATACTTTTTCCAGAAATTCCTGGAGAAAGGGTCTCTTTCGCACATACACAGTGAGCTTTCTCTCCGTCATAATTTGAAATGTGAAGTCAGCATCACATTTCTCTAAGGAAGAATGTATCAAGGTTTCTGCAAGTTCACAAACAAAATGCAATAGGGTTTCAATCTTCCAAGAAAATTGTTCTTCTTTCATCCTTCAAATTTGAAAACTACTACATTCACTTTTGGTCTTCTTATTAGTGCATTTTATAATGGTTTATAACCTCATCAAATACTAACTATAATTACTTTAGGACAAAATGAGATTTTAGAAAGTTACCATCCAAATCAAGAACAAGGGTAACATTCTTCTTTTTGCTTATTTCCTGGTGTACTAATGTAGGCAATAGGTCAACTCCATCATCCAATGGCACTAAACAATTCTTGGTAAATGCCTCTTGATCAAAATAATCCACTCTATCTAAATCAAGTTTATTGTAGTTGACATGAAGTTCTTCAGTGAATGGAATGGCCTGCTCACACAATTAAACCATAAATGATCACAATGTTGAAACCCATAATTGTAATATGAAACTCCTAAAATCTCCTCCAAAATAGAAAACACCATATTTCCCTCAACATTTCATAGTTTTGACTGTTGTCAAATGCAGTTTAACATGTTGCAAGATCATAAACCCTAATCAATGAGTAACCAGTTTATAACCACCAACATACACATAAAATAGTATATTAGATTCACACACAAATAAAAACCATAAATGAAGGGGATGAAATAAGAAAATAATTAATCCAGCCATCGCAACTCCTACTTCCAAACTGAAATTACAAGAAAATAAATTTTTAGTTTACACATTAAGAATTATAATCAAAGATATATCTTAATGTTTTGAGTGAAAGTAGTAATCAGAAGTAACAATCAAACCAAACACCCATTCAGTACATCAAATTTACTAAACATGGTAGTATATATAGTGTAGAAAGCTAGATGTATAAGCAAATAAATAAAAAACAAAATAAGATCAAAACTCATTCTTACCTTTACTACTATTGAATCTGTACATCCACTGAATGAAAGATTGGTATCCCACATTGAATCTATATATCCATTGGGTGAAAGAGAGTTCTGCCCCATTGAATCTATACATCCATTGAAAGGAATAGAAGTCTCCCCCATTGAACATATAAATTCATTCAGAGGAAGAAACGTCTCCCCCATTAATGGAACAATGTTATGCCCCAATGAATCAGCACATCCATTGAAAGAAAGATAGGACTCCCCTATTGAATTTCTGCATCTATTCAAATAAGGAGAGGTATTCTCCATGACCTTATCCTTCAGAGATTCTTCACTTTTGCAAAAGTCTACATCAAACATGTCCAATTAAATACTAAGTGGTACAATATGTTCAAATAATTAAAAAAAAAAAAAAAA